>Ga0123355_10007676_pt1 | contig 16203 bp, 6 predicted proteins | sample TergutEmb28metaG_3_FD_89872 | JGI IMG/M metagenome (GOLD analysis project Ga0123355, IMG submission 89872) | Embiratermes neotenicus P1 segment gut microbial communities from Petit-Saut dam, French Guiana - Emb289 P1 | ecosystem: Host-associated > Arthropoda: Insects > Digestive system > Gut ...
TAGTATTCGTAGATAAGTTATCTCACAATATTAGACGGTGTAAGGCATATGGGATCCCAAATGCACAAGATAAAACCTGTGAAATGTTAAACGGTTCTTAGATCAGCCTGATGATGACTGTCACAAGTCGAAACATGTTGCATTAATGTTATACTTAAATGTTAGTTGTGTTGACGGAAATATATTATAATAAAGTAAAAATTATTACTGTTCATTACATTAGAACCTATGACTTTTTCCTACCATGGCGCAACAGTCCCAAGTGGGCCACAGCCACTTCATTGTCTCGGATTCATGATCACACTCAGCCACACCACACTCGGTAGGACTCCTCTGGGCGAGTGATTAGCCCTTCGCAGGGACCTCCACCTGACAACGCACAATATTCAACAGACAGACATCTATGTCACCTGTGGGATTCGAACCTACCATCTCAGCAGACGAACGGTTGCAGACCCAAGCCTTAAACTGCGCGGTCACTGGGACCGGGAGACCCTATTTTTGGGATGAAGTAATTTTACCATTCATATAAATGGCATGTAAAATAATCTTAAATCACCAAGAGCCACTCATTAGCTGGTCGTGTTGGCTCACCAGTGCTGCACCTCATCTTGACCAACCACTTTCAAACGTGTGAAACCTTCGTCAGCTATGTAAATAGAGGTCCGTTTTGGTAATGTTTTCGACTAAATCCAAATAATGGCATATATGAATGTGTGGAGTTTAACGCAATATTTGTGAAAGATAAAAACTTTTATTAAGATATAAGAGGCTAGGTTTATATGAGTATAAATGTAGTAATGATTTTGTAATTTCCTGTTGTCATATTTTATGTAAATGGCCCGTTTGTTACCAAGTGAGATTTGAAATAAGTTACTTTATTGTGGAAAGCAAGCATATTTGTTTTTTTTTTTTAATACATAAATTTGCCTCGGATTTTTGCTGTAACTTGCAACATTTCGCTGTATGCAGAACGGGACGTCACGACTCAACATGAAATGAATCTCTCATGCAAATAACCTATTTGATAATTTTGTTCACACGCTAATTGACTTATTGGAGAGTTCCAAAAATGAAACAACTTTCATCTAATATTTACAATCGTGAGTGTAATTTGTATAAGAAACATTAATACAGTTGTGTTCTTAATAGTAGACCCAAAACCTATGGATCAGAAATTTGTACACAAGGAGTTGGAGAAAACTATTTTTAGAGAGGTTTACAGACAGGAAGCCGAGAGGAAGGACAGGGTTAAGTCACTTTGTGCATATTAATTAAGTTATAAATTAACATCCGCTAGTAGTAATTAGCACAGAAGCTCCGTTGCTCGTTCCGCTGTTAGCATTACTTACCTTAATGAGCGTGACACTGTTGCTGGTTACAGTTGGTGTCCTATTAGTGTCTTGTGCGGCTACCGCCAGTGCAGATAGTATTAGTGTTGCGTGAATCAATTTGATGTTGTTAACTTCGGTCCTGTTACGAATAATTTAAGTGGTTCTGATGCGAACGTGTGCAAGGTTCAGGAACTGCCTGCCGGCCGAAGCGTGAGGCTTTTGTTTTTGGCCGTTGCGCCCTTCGATTAGGACGGTTGGGGAAACCGGCTCACTTGGATTTGTTACTATTCAGTCCGGTCAGAGAAGAACGTAACCGGCTAACCTGTCAACCAAACTGTGTTTTTAAATTAATGAAAAGTTGCTATTAGCTCGGCATATCAATTGTGGGTCTCATAAAAGTAACTTCTGTCACAATTATGTTTGGGTTTCTTGATTGATTGATTGATTGATTTGCGATTGGGTTCGAGACTTTACGGTACCGATGCAACTAGCCTTTAATGAACGGCCTTTTGGCCTCATATAAATTTATGAGAGCCCTGTTGCTTTGCTAAATTTCAGATGGCCCCAAATCTTATACTTTTGATGTCCTGTGGCTCCAAAAAGAAGCCCAGATACACATGTCTGAGTGAAGCCAGAGCTTCACATTCACAAGAAATGTGTGCCGAGTCTTCATCCTCTGCTCCACACCTCCCACGCAGTGGACTAACAGCCCTATTAAATGAAGATATCTCCTCAGCTTATTGTGTCCAATGAGAAGGCCAGTAACAGCCCTGGATTGTGTCCTGTTAAAGGACAGAAACCTAGCCCTGGCACCCAGACCTTTGGACTTCTTACTTAACAAAGTCAGTTTTAGATTTTCAAAACAATGAAGAAGATAATTTCTTTTCTTCTGGTACGTAGAAAATATAGGGTAAAGGCCGCCTATCACAACTATGTGTTATGTTACGTCGTTACATAACGTTAATGCACAAGTTGTTTTGACTTAAGTATGATCAGGACAGTTAATAGAAATTACTAAGTTGAATCATCCACTCATATTCTTATCGTAAACGGTGTTAGTTGTGCTAACAAAGATGTTTTTAAGTGTTACATTCGGACAGCTGCACATTAGTCCGATACAATTCCGTGTCACAATGTTCCGAAAGTAGGAGATGTTTCATCATCAGCGCCTTTAAACTATTTTTTTAAAAACAAGCACCTCAGACTCAAAAAAGCTCACCGGCCTAATCCGAAATCCAACTTTACATCTTGGGCCGCAACCTGTAACGTCACACTGCCTCGGCCTTATTCATTTGTAAATTTTCTTCAATGTTGGAAGACGAAATAAGCTTCTTGTTTAATTCTTCAGAATTGTTTGCATGGATTGTGCGATTATTATAGTAAGAGAGGCAGTGATATTCTACAGATATTAAAACACTAGCCTTTGGTTCATAAGGCTCAGTGAGCCACATGTCTGACAGGCCTGCTTTATAATATGCCGTTAGGACGGTCGACGGAGACCAGAGGCTTTTGAAATTGGACAGGACACACCAACTTCTGATCTACGCTGATGACATAGGGCTGTACGTACTGGGCGACAACATACACACTACAATGGAAACCACAAGTGCTTTATTATTTGCTGAGAAGAAGGTACTCCTAGACGTTAACAATAATAAGTCTACACTTATGTCTCTGCCTCATTTGCACAGGGCAGACAGAAGATACATATATATATATATATATATATATATATATCTGACTCATTTCATCGTGTGGCGAAGTTCGTATAGTTGGGAAACACTTTGACAGATCAAAATTTTACCCGAGAAATTAAAGTCTTATGAATTTAGAGATACCAGCTACTATTCTGTTCAGAATCGTCTGTCTTCTCGTTTACTGTCTATTAACGTAAATATTGATATATGTATATACACACATATATGTATGTATAAATATAATTTTGCCTGTCGGCGTTGTGTTAAACTCGTACTGTCACCTTAAGAAATGTATATAGGCTGAAGGTATCCTAGAATAGGGTCCTTAAGCAAATATTTGGGCTTAGGAAGAAAGTATTATGTGTCTAACATTCGTATAATGAAGAGATACTCGATTTTTGCACCTCATTAAATATTACTACAGTGATAAAATAAGGTAGGATTATGTGGATCCGGGAATGAGCCTGTTTAGGGGAGACGGGAGATGAGTGTGTTTGGGGGAGACGGGAGATGATCGCAGGGTTTTTAGTTGGAGAAGTCACAAGCGAAAATGTTACTTGCAACGTGTAGCCACATGTGGTAGGATAATATTAAAAAATATTCTTAAAGCCTTAGAATAGGAAGGGATTGGACTAGCTTCATGTGGAGAGAATTGGCGGGTCTTTGTGAATAAGATTTAGATTTCCATAAAAGGCAAGGGAATTTCTTGACTAGCTGAGGAAGTAAGAGCTGTTCAAGAAAGAGGCCACTCGAAGAAAAATTTTATTCTTATCGCATTTGAGTGAAAGAGGTAACTCAGGTTTGACTATATATCTATAGCAAGCAGGAAGTTTAAATTGTTTGGTCGCAGAACTTAATGAATGCGTCTTGTGTGTAGAATGAGAAGTGTGCGCAAAGATGAACGCGGTGTTTTGTGTTGGGTTTTGTTCCCCCGAATACAGATTCAAAGTCCGCGAGAATAATCTCAGAGTTGCTACAAGACTTTCTGAACCAGCAGAATGTATCCTAGGTTGTGGTCAACACTAAGGCGTCGTAATTTTTAGTGTGAAAATGGTAAGTATACTTAAATAAAACTAAATCAGGCAACTTTGTTGAACGTAATTTTTCGTCTGTATACAGTTAATTTCTCGACATAATCAGTTTTGCGGTCTGCACACTTTCGAAAACTTTCAAGCAGTTCCATAAGTCTTGCGCAATAGAAATATGCATTTTAAAGGCGGAACGACAAATTAACCGCTGTCTTGAATCGTCTTCCGACGCGTGTTGGTGTCATCTAAGACGTTCATTCAGTTTCGGTAAGAGATGAAAACCCGACGGCACCCAGTCGGTGACCCAAGGCCGTGAAATCAAGACGCTGAATCTCTGAATTTCTCGCAGTTGCGCGCTGTCAAGCTGTGTTATGTTGAAGGAGATGTTGATTCTTGTGAGGAAGAACTGCTCAAAGTCGCCCTTTAAGCTTTCCCACCGTTTCACTGTAGTTCATGGCCTTCAGGGAAACATGTTCAGTGTTTCCATCAAGAACACGTGACGCCGAGCGTCGAACCGGACTGATGTAGGCCTACCTGCCTTTCTCTTCATGAACAACTTTCATTCGCGGATGAAGGTCGATCAGAATCAGGTTTTTTGCATTTAGGAGCTGTACACTTCCCGCCGACACAGGCTGGGGATGTTCGAAAATAGGGTGCTAAGGAGAATATTTGTAGCCAAGAGGGACGAGGTAACAGAGAAATGGAGAAACTATATAATGAGGAGCTTAATGATATGTACTCCTCACTCATTGTTTGGGTGATCAAATCGACCATAATGTGGTGGGCTGGGCATGTAGCACGTATGGGAAGAGGAGAGGCGTATACAGGGTTTTGGTGGGGAAACCTGTGAGAAAGAGACCACTTGGAAGACCCAGGCTTAGATGGGAGGATAATATTAAGATGGATCTTCAGGAAGTAGGATGTGAGGGCATGAACTGGATCGATCTGACTCAGAATAGGGACAGGTGGCAGGCACTTCTGAATGCGGTAATGAACCGTCGGGTTCTATACAATGTGGGGAATTTCACGACTAGCCAAGAACCGGTTAGATTCTGAAGAAGGACTCTGCTCCATGGGGGAAGTAAGTAGGTAAGTAAGTAAATAAGTAAGTAATCACTGCACGCCGTTTCATGTTCGCAGACATTCCTTATATTCACCTCTTTTACGGGCATAATTCAGAGTCCTCTAACGACAGCAGTTTTAAATTCGGCCCGCTGTGCAGGCCTAACGAATTGAACGTATTTCTATTTGTACTGCTAAGTGTGTTGTGCTTAGTGTGTTTTCTTAATTAACCAGGTACGAGGCAATACTTTTTGGCACCCCTTCCTAAAGAGGACATTCGAAACTCCTAGATTCGACGTATTTAGTGTCTTAGTCACTAATTCATAAACCTCTTACTACAGTTGACCGTATTGCTGACCGATAGACCGACCGAATAGCCGACTAGAGCAATCAGTCAAGTACCACCATAACACGTCTTCTTCGGCTGCACGCATTTGATCATGAAATTTGGTATTTTTATGGAACGCAAGCACACGTCTTTCTGTAACTTTCCTGTCATGAGTTTCATCATATTTCGGTCTAATAAGTTTATGTCACACATTTTCTGTCATCCATTTTTTGTCGCCCATTTTCTATCACCCATTTCATCGTTAAAACAGCACTTAAAACAAAAAAAAAAAAGTGAATCAAATCAGAAATTTATGAAATTCCCAAACAAAAATTACAAAAGATAAATACTTTAAGCACTACTCCAAACAGTTATACATGCAAGTGCTGTTCTGCTGTAAACTTTTGTGAAGGAAATATATGTATTTTTTGTTTTTCCGCGCCTTCCTTGTCTTTGAACATTTAATTACCATATAACAATACCAGTCGAGGTAGTCTGTCAGTATTCGAACAGTAAATACGGTGTCGCTATACAATTATCACGCGAGATCTGAAGGTAACAAAGGAAGGGCATTTTTTTTATTTTGCAGCCCCTGCTTGAAGTTCCGTTGTCATACATCAAAATGTTCCTTTGTATACGTAATAAGGGACCTTTACTCATTATAACTGGATGGGGGAATATCACGGTATATGGCATTATGCGTACAATAATGGAAAATGAGAAAGGGTGAGGGGTATTCGTTAGGCGGATCATTAAAGGGGGTTGGTACATCAAGGACACTTACTTAGCGTCTTAGTGCTTTGCATTTGTTAAAAGAACAAATGGAAGGAAATTAAACATTTGTTCCCCTTGTTGAGTGGAAGTAAGTACAGATTTGACTATTATTGTTGTCATCCTGCGTACTGAGTAACTGCTGATGTTCTGGTCTCATTTTGAACCTCGTTTATAACCTGAAATTTGGCGTAAGTGTGACTGTGCAAATTCGAGATTTCACTGATACCACAAACAAAGAGCACTTTATTCCTGACTGCTGCACTGTACACATGATCTCGCATTTTCATACATACATACATGCATATATGCATGCACGCATACACACACATACAGATGAATACACACTTACGTGTATACATGTCCTCATTCACAGATAGGCACCGACACATACACACATACACACACACACACACATATATATATATATGTATATATATACACACAGGACGTTTCATAATGTTCTTCGTGATTACAAATATTTATAACAAGAAAATCAAAGGACCTACCTCAATGGAATTGTTCACAGCCACAGGAACACTGAAAAAGGGGTTTTTTTTTTTTTGAAAACGAGAGATGTTCGATGTGTGCACCACGGGAGACACGGCACACATCGTTACGATATTCAAGTTCTTGCCACACACGAGTCAACATGGGTGCGTCGATATTCTTCACTGCTGCAATGATCCGTGCCTTTAGGTCAGCGAGGTCACGTGGCAATGGTGCTTAGTGTATTTTACACGAAATGCACGTTGCACAATAACGACAGACTTACTCGTGTGATACTGCAACACACAAAAGGCTTATCCCCCCGAGCGGCCATTTTCTCACTACATAAGCTCGCATCGCCTAAAGGCAGAAATGTAAATTACGATGAAAAGCAACTTACTGGGGGGAAAAAATTGAGTTGTTCCTTCCATCTGTACAGGTTTCGTAAATACGTGTCCTAAGGTTTTCCTATAATAAATTTTTATAATCCCGGAGTATGTTATGAAACGCCCTGTATATATAAACACATCAATTTCTTGGCTGACATCTTCCTAATGTGTATTTCTCAATAAGGTGCCAATTATCCGACAAATCACAACATAGAGATCTCTTATATTAGTCCTTTATTGTGCACTGCAACGTGTTTCGTCTGACCAGATCAACCATCATCAGGTAGATGTTGGATACACAAACAGAAATACGTATAAAAGGAGAGAGAGCAACCTCTCTTTACAAGGTTATGAACTATAAAAATATTATTCAAAAAACGGAATAATAAGTTTAAAAATTAATACATAAGCGTGTTACATAATTCCTTAGGTACAATTTATATGGAACCGTAAAGTAAATTAGATGAAAAACAAGGTAATGTATGATAAAAGGATAAAAAAAAGTGTGTAATGGAAAAGCCCTCGCAGTCTGATTTGCCAGAGCGACGCTTAGCGCAGTATGTACACTGACGCAAATCCTCGTGTCTTGCCTTGTGATGATCTTAAAATGGGGCACTCGAGTGTTCTATTTTATCATTAAACAAATACAAATAGAATTCGGAACAGTCTACTTTTGTAGTGCGCCCTGCAGCTTAACTGAAGTCTACTTTTGCAGACGGCAAACCTAATGAAACTTTTTCGTTTTCCTGAACCTGAAATTGTTATGCGACCTTATGTGGGTGGTACCGGTGTAAGGGGCAGCCAGCAGGGCAGTTGCCCGGGGCGCCAAACTATAGGGGGCACTGAGACGTCACTTAAATAATCGGAAATATGTTGCAGGTAAATTCAGGTTTCCACAAGCGACAAAATTTCTCCCAAAATTGCCTGCAGTTTCGGTACGCGTCCCCACAAGTGTTGGCCAGCCTTGTCCCTGACCGAAAATGTTTAAAGAATGTCGGTTTAAAGGGGCGCGAAATTTTAGTTTGCCATGGACGCCACAGTGCTGCCACGTCTCTCGGGCCGGCCCTGGGTAAACGTGCAACAAGTTACGTGTTCAGGCTAAACACGACCGTCCAAGTGACAGTATATGTTTCTGGTTGTAACGCATGTGAACCCTCAGTGACTCCACAATCAGCAAACCGTTAAAATTTTAAATATCAGAATTCTAACTTCACCCTTAAACGTCAACCATGTAATCATCCGTCCTGCCTGTCGCGCTGATACATTCAGGATCACGCGGTCAAATGGAAAGTCTTCGAACTTCCTCGTGCGTCGCAAATGGATACCATTTTAGGAATAACTCCGAAACTAATTTAATTTTTCGTAGTTTTGACATCATTTATACGGCTAGTATACAGTTTGAACGCTTTCGGGCAAAACAACTCTTTTAGCTATTTTAATACTTAAGTACCGCCGTAGATGTGAAAAAGTACAGTTTTCTTTTCCGTGCCATGAAGGCATGGATGGAGTGTACACTACATATTGTTGCATCCACTAGATGCAGCTGAGTGGTCAGCATCACTCCGAGACCGACTTGTCTCCGGGAAGTAACTCTGGTTCACACCGTAGGTGGGTTACGTCGGCTCCAGAGGCAGTGAGGGCGATTTGGATACAAGAACATTATTTTACTGCAAACCAAGGTCGACAGTAGTTTCTAAAAAAAAGCAATTAATTTTACAAAAAAACTTGGTAATTAACAGAAAGTGTTATACACGGCATTAGTATACAAAATGTTCTTAATCATAGCAGAGAACTGCTTATACAATCCGAAAATACGTTGGTCTAAATGTACATTGTTTGTAAAAATTCGTTAAACTGTCACTAGTGCATGAACGTGTCACTTTTACGTGTATATACGTTTTTGTATATACATGTATGTGTGTATGTGTTTGTGTGGTGTTTGGATTTGTGTACAGTGACAGTTATCCATATATATCGTGTCCTAAACGTGCAGTTTGCCTGAAGTGGTAAAGCAACTGAATGTATTTCGAACGATGCCTGGTGTAAATCTCACCCAAAACACCTATTCTGAGATTGTTCGTGATTTTTTCTCAGTCCAACCAGTTAAATTCCGAGAAGATGTCCTCAATTAGTGCCACTCCCGCTTCTGTTTACATGCTTCAAAGGTAATGTTGCCCTGCTGTTCTCCGATTCAATACAGCAAGCTCTGACAAATTGACAGTGTACGTAGAGTCCAGACTAACAATAAAATTACTTTCAATGATAACCATCTCATGATCTGGTTCAGTAACTTCACTTCCAGGGCAAAAAGTTATATATTCTACTAAAAGAAATTCTGCAGATTTTGTAAGTCCGAGAACCTAATATTTTAGTACTGCCCATATTTAGCTTCATCCTCCATCATCCCTGTAACACACAATAAAACGTTTGGGAAACACATTAAATAATCTGTGTTTGTTTCAATTCGATACCAGCAACTCTGTTACAAAAATGACTACATAAATTGGACGCATATTTAAAGACTTGAGCCCCACTGAGACTGCTTCCAATTTCAGCCAGCTCCATTTATTGTAATTGGCAATTGCAGGGTACATTAATTTTGACCATCATTGAAACCTGCGGTTACAGCGAATATTTATTCAGTATGATTTAAAATACCTTAACGTACTAATTTATATGGAATATGAAAGTGTCATTCAGGTTCCATAATTTTACAATCAGTGCTGATTACACTTATATTGATATAATAGTATGTAGATTTCTTCAAGCATGTAGGATTAAAAAGAAAAAAAAACTATGGAGAGAGGCGTTGTGTGGACAGTTGAGGTTAGCATTGAAACAAGTGACTAAACGAAAGAAAATTTCTTATTCAGATTTAAGAGTTGTTTTCTGTCTCACCTCCTCCAACTCTGATATTAATTTTGAAGGAAGGTTTCTTTTGGTCACTAAAGGGGAAGTTGTAGACGCGGGGATTGGCCCATCGCAAGAACCTACGCCTACAGAGGAAAACCAAAGAATAATATAAATACACTACCCAACCCCAGTGCAATTTGAATTCACGTTGTCGGTATTTGAAATTTCGAAGACACTGGACGACGTCGATGGCCCCAAAACTCTTGTATGAAGCATGACAGAATTGCAGCCTGTAAGTACAAATAACTCAGTCGGTGTTTTTACATGCGAGGTAAATTTTAGTTTTGCCGGTATCTGAGTAGCAGTGAAGTATGCAAAACTGCGAAGCGTGTTTGAAAAACGTGTTGCGTTTTTCTGAATTGCACAATTGTACTCTTGTTCCTTACGGTGGTAGAAAGTATGAAATAATAGTTCGAGTGAGATCATAACTGCAGATATTTCAATTCTCTAATTCTAATATCTCTAACGACATATTTACACTCCCTGTTACATCTCTTCCACTTTATTTTTGTTTGTTTCCCTAGAACATAAACACGCTCGTAGAATTCTGCGGGGTGATAAAATTGTTTTGTGCCAAACCCAAATCAAACTGTAAACAAGGTCAAAACCTTTATGTAGGGGGTCGACGATTTTAATAAATGTCATTAAAGAAGAACAGTTATGCTCTCAAAATGGTTAGTCCTTACTCTACGCTCATGATTTACAAACATGGTTAAGACAATTCAAGCCGTGTGTCACTGATTAGTTACTGTGTGACTAATCCAATATTTGACGTTTTTAAAATTTGTAACAGGGAAAGTTACGCATAGAATAATCTGAAATATATAACGTTTCTGTGTAATTCCAGATTGTCCCTTCAGTTTGTGTCTCTACTTTTTTTTTCTTATGATAACAAAGGGCAAGAAACCAGAAAAATACAAGTATGACCATTGTCGCAGGCTAATGCCAATATAATTTCCTTGGAGAGAAACTGTTATTTTTGGGACTTGCTGGGAAGAAAATCCCGTTGAATTCACAGAAAAAAAGTTTTAAACCTAATTTCATAGAATGTTATTTAATTGCTCAAATATTATTAATAGGTTTTTGCGTTAGAATTAAATTTTGCCGACAGAACAGTGAAGTTTATACAGTCTAGTTTCTGTACTATAGGCTTATAGCCCTTTTGAATTTCCCTGCATAGTGTTTTTCTTTGTCATTAACAAACGACAATATGCCGTCCAACACACCACTTTCATATCATATCACACAGTGCTGCATGTTTCGGTTCGCATGACCCGTCATCAGGAATTTCGTTTTACAGCAGTTTAAAAACATAGGTACATTTGAGCATGCAATTATCCTGCTAGTGAGATGTCACCAAATTTGGCTAATTATTCAAATAATAAACATATTTATAGGTTAAAATATATAAATTTTGATATGAATAAAAATAAAATAATAATAAAAACTTTTCTTATTACTTTCAGTCTAAACGAACACGATGGTTTGATTAACTTCGATCTTCCCAGCGTTTCCGTTTAGACTGAAAATAATATGAAGGGTTTTTATTAAAATGCGATTCCTATTTATACCAACATTTGGATATTAAGCCTGTAAATGTGAAAACGTATTTATTAATTTATAAAACGGCTGAATTTAGTGACATCTCACTAGCAGGATAATTGCATGCGCAAATGTACGTATGTTTTTTAAACTGCTGTAAAACGAAGTTCCTGATGACGGGTCATGCGAACCGAAACATGCAGCACTGTGTGATATGATATTAAAGTGGTGTGTTGGACGGCATATTGTCGTTTGTTAATGAAAAAGAAAAACACAGCAGGACGGATCAGAATAAAATTAATAGTCATGTTTATTGTAACACACCGGCGTAAGAAACCGTTACATTTAATGTGCGATAACAAAATTGCAGTTCCGGAAAAGAAATACGGGATTTATCGAAAACAATTCAGGACTGTTAAACTTCATTAATCCTTTTCCGTTAATAAATAAAGAAGAAAGAAAGAAAGAAAGAAAGAAGCAATAGAAAGAAGAGTTGAGAAGCTCACAAATTAGTATATAGTGTCAGTTTCTTCTTTTCATTCCAAATAAACGCACATAATATGTTAAATACATACATTTATCACCTTTTACCTCCTACAAAATGCGGTGTTTTTTACACCATCTTCAGGGAGACCATCCCTGCAATGTTGTTACACGGGTTGTGCAGCAAAATATAAAATACACCCTGGTTTTCAAATTCACAGTGTTTGTTACAATGTTTAAAATGAAGCGTAGTTTGTTCTTCTATACAAGAATCTAAAATTTCAGTTACAATCCTTTTTGCAGCAACAACAATAACAGATATAAATGTCTGTCAATAAGGAATTTAACTGACGGTTTAGATTGTTAATAGACAGAAGAATGAATTACATTCTAATGTAATTATTGTAGCAAACAATGCACATTTTACGAAACAGGGTGTACTTCATATTTTATAGCACAACCTCTGTAACAACATTGCAAAAAGCATATGGTTCTTGAGCAAATAAGGTAATGGTCACCCTGATGATGGCGTAGCAAACACCGCAACGTGTAGGAGGTAATAGGTGACAAATATATGTATTTAACATATTGTGTGTATTTAGTTGGAATTAAAAGAGGAAATTAACTGTAAAAATGCCCGGAGTTGAAAGCATCAAAATAATACGCAGTGTACTGAACTTCAAATCTCAATAAACGTACTCCTTTTTCGAAAGTTACAGCCAGAAACTAGTGAGCCCCATCAAATAAGAATGTTTTCAGTAATAAAGGATGAGTTCCTATTGACTTCATTCGAGGTAACTGGTCCTAGAGGATTTTGTATCAGGGACTGCGGTTAGTAAAACTGGAGTTGCTGGAACAAGGTGTGAACCGATGCGAACTCAACAGCACCTCCCAGCTGTAATGCCGGATGAATGGGTCGCCTCCAGCCGACACAAGATTCGTCCGACCCGAGGCTCTTTTCTCTCTTTGATGAAAAATCTTGTCCATTCCACATATCAGTACTGAGTCGAACCATACGACGCCGAAGAGAAGTAATGTAAAACTGCCTAGGCTGAAACCAGGCTTTTTGGAAGTGCAAACGTTGGTTGGCAAACTTCCAAAATTAAGAATTCTTTTGAATGCACTACGAAAATTGAGGTTCCATAAAAGGTAGGGGGTATGTTGGGTAGCTGGAAGGACTGGATGTCTGAAAAAGTATTATCCTTCATAAATTCATTTTGTTAATTCCTACACTGGACACTACTTAGCTAGATAACTTGTTTATGGCATAGATTACTCCAGAGCAGGTCATTTGACCTCAAGTTACAAAGCAAATTGGTCAAGGCCGTAACAGTTACAACAATCAGAATGTACTCTGTTCGATTCTTGGTTGGGACGCCTACTCTGATTACTGTTCTTTGGTATTACTCTCTGTAGCTGCAGGTATATTTCACAGTACTACATCGAAGTAGGCCACGTCGATTCCTTTATATTCTTGTAAATCTATTTTTCACTAATTACCTTACAGTTTGGTGCCATACAGCACATGCAACTAACAGCGTTATTAAAGTTGTCCGTGTCCACACCATGAATACATGCAGGGTGAATAGATATATTGCTCGTATCATTGCATAATCTCGGAAATGAATGGAGATGAGTAATTAACTTCACACATCAGTTGATTTACCCTCATCGAAAGAACACTCCGTATCTTCCAAATATGAGGTTGTGTGGGTAAGGTACGGTGTTTAATTGTGATGACGTGAGCTTATTGGCCTAAATCGTGCTTGTCTCTTCTTTCCGTGAGGTGTTTGAAGTTGCAGTTCCGTCGCAGTACTTCTGTGATTTCTTGCTTATTTCGATTTTTTGAATTAATAACAAAAATATTCCACAGCTTGTGCGTGTCTTGGTATTGTAACCACCACTGGCCACTGCGCCGAAGTCGGACATGCAGTAATACAGAACATTACAAACACGTTATATATTTCTCGAGTGTGTGTGTATATATTAGAACAAACCTGGCCAAGCACCAACATTCTTGTCTCTCTCTAATCTGATATTAATAGCAACGGCTTTTGATATTATTTTAAGGTTATGATTTATAATATCTAAATTGTTTCTTTATAAAAATTAATTCAAATGAAAGATGTTTAAAAGCCAAAAAATTAATGAAATCACGCATTATTCTTCATAGCACTAAATAATTTTATGTAATATTGTCTGCAATACAAAGTAAACGAGACCTGGGACTGTCCGCCACCACACTATCGTGAGATTGCCATTGTCCTGCCATTTCTTTCATCGTTACATGCAGGATAATAGTGTGGAAAGATGTCACTAAGACTGGCCCAAGCAAGATACACAAATATAGGAACAGATCATAATAACGAACAATAACTCATAATATATTATAATGCACAGTTTAAGAGAAGTTCAAATAAAGGTGACAGTCCAGAAACCCAACGTTATATTCAGTAAGAATAAGAATACATTTTCTGCTAAAAATGATTACCTTTCACCAGGCATAATTACAAGAAAAAGTGGGGTGTACTTTTAAAGGCATACTCTATTTTGTATTCTTGTAATTATGCCTGATTATTCTAATTACTTTTTCCCAAAAACGTAACCTAATTCTTACTGAATATAACGTTGTGTTGGCTGGTTGAAACGTTTACTAGCATTTAATAACACAACAGAGATGTGCGCCTTTAAGTTAGTAGATACTGACTGTTAATTAAAGTTTGAAGATCAGAATAAATTTGTAGCCCATTAAACACAAAAATTATGTTCGTACGTCTCAATGAATGCGGTATTTTCCTACTATAGCGATTAGAATTTTAATGTTGTGTAGAAAAATAATGGTGTTCTACTTTATGTGAGAATCGCAAAAAAACCCACGATTATTCTTATAACGTGTGGGCAAAATACGTATATAAATTTTAATATTAAATATGGCAGTACATGTACTGACGTCTGGGCTCAAAGGGTTAAAATGTGGCTTGAAATAAGACACGAATCTGCCGGTTGGTAGACGGTCACACACACAGCCTTGCAAGACTTGTATTTTCTGGAAAAGGTCTTAAAAGGGAATTCGGAAAGCGAACACACACTACGAATGTCAACCGTACATTCAAGGCCTGTCATGTTAGAGAGCTTCCGAATGCACAAACAGCATCTGTAATGTCGATTTTTGTGAACGTTTGACCTTCTGTTTCCTCCTGCTACTTTACACCGACAAATATTTTGCTGTTACAATGACAAAGTTCCAACATTGCTTAATGGAAGTATAATTTTAGTCTAACAGAGCTTCGTTATATAAACAATTTAACAGAACATAGCTACATGTTTCGGCTTACTAGTAGCCATTTTCGGGTTTTGACTTAAAATAATTAAATATATAATGAACAACGCCTTAAAATGACGAGGTCTAGTTTACGTTCAGTAATTAACACAACTTATCGAAATGTAAAATGTAAAACTATATTCTATTAATACAGTATATTAAAATATAAAATTTACATTATATTAATGCAATACCTTAAAACATAAAATATAAAAATTATATTTTACGTTTTTATATTTTATTAATTACTGAACGTAAATAAGATTTGAAGGCGCTGCAAATCATATACTTAATTCCGCACAACAGTTTTAATGTTTTATAATTTTACCAACTTTACTAATGCCACAATATATAGGTTATACTTAAAATCTTTATAACACAATTTTATACTGCACATCTTTAAAACTGTTTGCAATTTTAAACTTAAGTGGTCAGTCAACAACTATTTTAATAATGCACTCATAACATAGCATTAAAACATTTACTACAGACAACTCAACTGCACGTATAGCTGGTATCAGCTATAAAGAATAATGACGACCGTGAATGAGATCCCATGATACTGACGAGTTTTATTATAGGCACCAGCATTTTTAAGTTTTTATAAATATTGACCTGATGATGGCCTAGTTAGGCCGAAACTGGTTATTAACAGTTGGAACAATAAAATAAAATATACTTTGACAGACGGAGTACATATTTTACTTTAAGTTGTATATAATAACGCGTTAAAAATATACAATGCAAATTGTATATACATACATACATACATACATACATACATACACACATACATACACACATACATACATACATACATACACACATACATACATACATACATA
>Ga0123355_10007677_pt1 | contig 16203 bp, 17 predicted proteins | sample TergutEmb28metaG_3_FD_89872 | JGI IMG/M metagenome (GOLD analysis project Ga0123355, IMG submission 89872) | Embiratermes neotenicus P1 segment gut microbial communities from Petit-Saut dam, French Guiana - Emb289 P1 | ecosystem: Host-associated > Arthropoda: Insects > Digestive system > Gut ...
CCGTCCGGTGTCCATACCCAAAAATCCCAGCCGCCCGGGTGGCGCGGCGCACGCTCGTATACATTGATTGTGAAGAAAAGTGTCGGCTCTGTAAAAAATGTGAGCGTATGATTTGCAGAAACTTGCTCTCGAAAAATAGGTGCAGACGTAAGAATAATTTCAGTAGCTACTATGCTAATTTCCGTCCTGTCAGGAACATCGTCACTCACATACAAGCGAATTTCACCATCAACGCTACGGATTTCAACGCCAGTATCTGGTGATGCTATAAACCAATGGATTCCCAGATGATTCATTTCATAGGTGCCATCTGTCATGGCGGCAAGCACACTAAATCCTTCATGCTCTCCCGCTCCTGCGATCATTTGCGGGGCAAGTATAAATAATTCTTCATAGATTCCACGAACACCACTAATCATTTCGGGTATATTTTCTTGTTCGGGTTGATATTCATGCTCATGCGAGCCTGCATCCCCTCCCCTGCTGTTCACAAGAATAATCGTAATGGCAATTGCTCCCACCACAATGGCAACTATCATCACTGCTATAATTTGCTTTATCGAAATTTTATCTAACATGCAAATTCCTCTCCGCTACTCTTACGAGTATTTTATTTGCTACCCCTTTACATAGGGGGGTAAAGTTGGACTAAAACTTCCCCCGCTTTCCAGTGTAGAGTGCAAAATATAATGCTTATGCGGCTTTCTGGCGTTGATTATGCCAAGTAATGTCGAAATACTCTTTTCAGCAATTTCATCAAATGGTTGCACAAAAGTAGTTAAAGCTGGGTTTGTATAAGCCCCATTTTCGATGCCATCAAAGCCAAACACCGATATATCTTGGGGTACACGCAGCCCTTTTTCCTGCACCGCTTTTATCGCGCCAATGGCCAAAACATCGGACAGGCACAGGAAACACGTGTATTCTCCATTTTCCAATAATTTTTTTGCTATCTTGTAACCCGTATGGAACGAAAACGCCCTTTCAGATTCCAAATCCGCTTCTGTAGCGGTGACACCATACTGCTTAAACGCGTTGCTCATGCCGATTTGCCGCAAGTAGGATTGCCCAATTACCGCAATTTTGCGGTGCCCGTGCCGGCAGATATAATCCGCCATTTTGTATCCCTCTTTTTCGTCGTCAATGGTTACACTAGAAAACCACGAGCGGTCGCTATCCCCGTATATAGTCGTAGACGCCATAACAATAGGTACGCCTATCATACGCAGTTTATCGTGGCTTCCTTCAAAGTTGCCGCCCAGCAGAATAATCCCTTTGGGGCGTTTTTCTTTGCAAATGCTTATGGCCGCATCGACGATGTTGGCATCAAATCCGGGCTCGAAACTATGCAGCGTTACCGTAAAGCCGTTGTTTCTCAGTTGCTCAAGAATAATGGCGATGATTTTTGAGAAAAACGGGTTTGTTATACCGCATACCAAAAGCACCACAGTTTGGGTCGATGCGCTGGAAAGGCTTCTGGCGCTGTTGTTGGGAATATAGGTGTAATCGTCTATTGCTTTTTGCACACGCTTGCGGGTTTTTTCGCTGACATGGACATGGTCGTTTAAGACGCGCGATACAGTGCTTTTGCTAACACCGGTCAACTTGGCGATATCATAAATGTTTACATCTTTTGACATATACGCTTCCTCGATTCGAACAATTGGGAGCGTTCCCGGGAACGCTCCCCAAAATACTAACACGAACACAAGGCAATGTCAACAAATATTTTGACATATGCGCTGCTTTCATTGGAGTTTATGTCACAATTATCAAACGCGACATTAGATTTTGCGCATTAATACATAAGAAGAACGCGCATCTAAAGTAATTTTATCGCCATTTACCTGCGCCAGCACTTCTGTACCCGCGCGCTTCCCATCAACGACCATCTCCCATGTGTCGTTTGTAGGAAGAGACAACGCGTAAGGTTGGCTACCGGCATTAAATGCCACAAGTATTGTCCTTGCGCTGTCCTTCAAAGTGTAGGCAATAACCTGTGGGGCAGTGTGCAAAAATTTCAAATTTGCCTCTATTTCCGCGGCTGTGCGCATACGGAAAGCAGGATATTTTGCACGCAAGGCAATGAGTCCACGATAGTAATCAAACAATTCCCTGTACTTTGCCTTTGTATCCCACCTGATTTGGTTGATGCTATCCGGTGATTTGTAACTATTTTCGTCGCCGAATTTTGTACGCGCGATATCCTCGGCGGCATGAATAAAGGGTATACCCTGAGAAGTGAGTACAATGGCCGCCGCCATCCGGTTCATAGCAAGCAGGTCTTCTTCCGTTGCCTGGGGACAGCTGGATTTAAGCTTATCCCACAACGTGAGGTTGTCGTGGGAGGACACGTAAGTGATGTGCTGTGTCGGTGCTTTTGCCCAAAAATCGCTTGAGTTGGCTAGCCCTACATTGCTAACCCCTGGATGACGCATTGCCGCTGCCATACCAAACATGACCTCATTTTTCCGGCCAAACGCGCCAGACACCCAGCCCGGGTCTGTTTCAATAAAAACGCTACCTTTCACACCATCGCGGATATCATCGGAAAAGAACCCTATGCGCTCGCTTACCATAGAGGCATTTTGCTTCAACGCCGCTTGGCTTATAGGCAATGTTGACACGCCGCCCGTCCAACCTTCGCCATACAGGATTATGCGTGGATCAATTTCGTCCATCGCTCTACGGATTTCGTCCATTGTATCAATGCAGTGCAAGCCCATAAGGTCAAACCGGAAGCCGCTTATGTTGTATTCTTCTGCCCAGAATTTTACGGAATCTACAATATATTTGCGCACCATGGCATGTTCGTCGGCGATTTCGTTGCCGCAGCCGCTGCCGTTGGAAAAATGCCCGCTGGCGGTCATTCGATGGTAGAAATGCGGCACAGCCAAATTAAAGCAGTGGTTTTGGGTGGGGCCGGTGTGGTTGTACACCACGTCCATTATCACGCCTATACCCGCCTTGTGCAAAGCCATGACCATTTTTTTGAACTCTTTAATGCGCACGTTGGGGTCAAATGGACATGTAGCGTACGTGCCCTCCGGCACATTGAAATTTAATGGGTCGTAGCCCCAGTTGAAATTTGGGTTTGGCACAATGCTTTCATCTAAGGAGAAAAAATCGAAAGACGGGAGCAGGTGAACATGCGTTATACCAAGCTCCAGCAAGTGGTCAAGCCCGGTTTTTTGCCCGCAAGAGGTACGTGTGCCATGCTCTGTAAAGCCCAGGAAGCGGCCAGCGTTTTTTATCCCCGATGATGGATGAGATGAAAGGTCTTTTACATGGGTTTCATAAATGACTGCGTCTAACGAACTTTGCGGGTTGGTACGCATTCCACCACGTACCCAGCCCACAGGGTTGGTTTTTGCCAGGTTAAGCACCACGCCGGTTATACCGTTTACGCCTACGGCTTTTGCATATGGGTCTACCAATATTTGGCGCATGCCGTTATTTGTGACAGCAAAAAGATACCGGTATTCATCTATATCGCCCATAATTTCATGCGCCCAAACACCGCTTTTATATACTTGCATAGGAATGGTTTGGGCAGCATCGAACCCTTCTTCGCCTCGGCCGGGCGGGGCAAGCACCAATTCTGCCGCAGACGCCATTGGCGCCCACAACTTAAAATGTGTAGATTCCGCCGACCATACCGCGCCTAAATCGTTTCCATCGTATATGAATGCGTCCAAATTCACCAAGACACCTCCAAAAATTTTGTTAATGGCATTATATACTGCTTTTGCATTTTTGGAAAACGCAAAAAAATTTTTCAAAAGCACTTGACAAATGAAACTAAGTATCATATGATACATAATATCAAAAACAATCTTGTTCCTAACCGTAAACAGAAACAAGATCAAAAAATCTCATTCAAAAGGAGAGGTTCACATGAAAAATTTTATTTGCACAATCTGCGGCTATGTACACGAGGGTTCTGCCGCACCGGAAAAATGCCCAACATGTAACGCACCCGCTGCAAAATTTACCGAGCAATCTGGCGAAGGCTTGGCGTTTGCAGACGAACATAGAATTGGTGTGGCACAAGGTGCAGACCCGGAAATTCTTGAAGGCTTACGCCTAAACTTTATTGGCGAATGCACAGAGGTTGGAATGTACCTGGCCATGAGCCGCCAAGCAGACCGCGAAGGCTACCCAGAAGTTGCCGAAGCTTATAAACGCATCGCATTTGAGGAAGCTGAACATGCCGCTAAATTTGCAGAACTATTAGGCGAAGTCGTAGACGTATCCACCAAAAAAAATCTTGAAATGCGCGTAATGGCAGAGCATGGCGCAACCCAAGGTAAAAAAGACCTTGCCGTTCTTGCAAAACAACAAAACCTTGACGCCATCCACGACACTGTACACGAAATGTGCAAAGACGAAGCCCGCCACGGCATGGCATTCCAAGGCTTGCTAAAAAGGTATTTTAGTTAAATTGGAAAAACGAAACACTGTTCAGCGGCAACTCATTTTTGATGCGGTAAAAGAATTAAACATACACGCAACAGCCGAACAAGTTATAGAGTATCTTGCAAAAAAACACCCTTCTATTGGCAGGGCTACCGTTTACAGGAACTTAAACACTATGTCCGAATCTGGCGAGTTGTTGCGGATTGGCAGCTTTTATGGCTCTACGCATTACGACCATATTGCCACGAGCATTACCATTTTGTATGCAGCAATTGCAGGCGAATTATCGACGTAGAAGGCAGCCTTACCGATGTTTTTGACAGGTTCAAAAATACAGAAGGCATTGATATAATGGACTGCAATATTTCTTTCAGCGGCATGTGCTGGGAGTGTAAGAATAATTAGTAGAAAAATGGACATCTTGTCGGCCAAGCAATGACTGATAAAGTGTCCATTTTTTTATGTAGAGACCTGGCACCAGGTCTTTGCAGACTGAAGACAAAGATTTTAACCTCGGACGGCCAATGGCCGCCCCTACAAAATACCGTAATTTCGCCATTTGCGCGTAGGGGCGCGCAGTGCGCGTCCGCTATTTTGCTCGATCAAAGACACAAAAATGAAATATCAAACTACTTTACAACGCCCGCTTCCGGTGTATAATCAAGATACTTGGGGAATACATTTCCCAAAATATAAAATTTAAGGATGTGGTATTTATGAAAACAAGGCAGGAAATTAAGGCCAACGCAAAAGAAGCAATGAAGCAACAGTGGGGCACCAGTATTGGTGCGCCAATTCTTTTAGGGGTAGTTATTGGTGTTGCATCATTTATCGCTACGATGTTTATGTTCAGAGCCCCTATATTTGGTGCACTACTTAGTTTTGCGGTCAGTTTCTTTTTGGCAATTCCGCTATCTATAGGTTTGTACAAAGTCTTTGTGAAAATCTATAGAAAAGAATCAACCAGTGCAGGTGAAATTTTCCAAGGATTTTCTGTCAATTATTGGCGCAAAATAGGTGGCCTAGTATGGATGATGCTATTTTATTGGTTATGGTCACTTTTGTTCATTATTCCCGGTATCATAAAACTCTTTGCATACTCTATGATACCCTATATCCTTGCAGATTGCCCGAATGTTACTGCTAGGGAAGCAATGAAACTTTCCATGCGCATGACAAAAGGCTATAAAGGTCAAATTTTTGTTATGTATCTTAGCTTTATCGGTTGGTTTCTACTCGGTACACTCACCTTACACATTCTTACCATTATTTTCGTGGGTCCATACATGTCTACCACCGTAGCTGGCTACTATAACGAACTAAAGAAAAATGCCATCGAATCTGGCACAATATCTGCCGCTGAATTTGGCGAAGAATCCAGTACGGTATTTGAAGAAGTATTTACAAACTAATTACATTTTTCAAACGGGAGCCCCACCGGGCTCCTTTTTTTGCACTTCTGATGCGACAAATATTGACATTACAACGATGTATGGATATTATTTACAAAGAGGTGAACCCATGCAATATATTTACACGCATTTCAATATTAACACAATGCTCCTTGTAAAGGCATTGCTTATCATGTTTATCGCCATTTTTAACATTGGATTTATGATATTTGTAATTTTTGTACAGCGGCGCAATACGGCCGCTACTTGGGCATGGGTAGCCGCCATCGCGCTTGTTCCAATTGGCGGCTTTATTATATACATGCTTGTTGGGCAAGACAGCCGCAAGCAAAAAGTTTTTTTAGAAAAATCTGAAGATGACAACACACTGCTTGGTGCATATCAAGGGCTTGGTGCAAGCGAAGGCGAAGTTACCGGCGATAATCACGCAACCCTGTTTCATAATGGTGTAACTAAATTTGAGTCGCTATTGAAGGATATCGCAGAAGCAAAAGCGTCCATTTTTGTGCAATACTACATTTTGCGCGGCGATGAAGTGGGCGAAACGTTAATAAACGCCCTAGCCCGCCGTGCAAGCGACGTGCTGGAAGTACGCCTGCTTGTTGATGGCATGGGCTGCCGTGCCACACCAAAGGAGATCTATCAGCCCTTACTTGACGCGGGAGGGCAGTTGGCGTTGTTTCTTCCACCTGTTCCTGTGCGCTTAAATTTCCGTAACCATCGTAAAATTGCAGTAATAGATGGCACTGTGGCATACCTTGGCGGGTCCAACATAGGCAGGGAGTATCTTGGCAAAGCCGAACGTTTTGGCAACTGGCGCGATACCCATATGCGTATTACAGGCGGTGCTGTAGCACCTTTAACTTTACGCTTTATCATGGATTGGAATTTTTCTGCTAAAAAAATGCGTACACGCTCATTGTTGTTGAAATCTGTAAAACACCGCCAATTTATCACAACCTTAAAAAATACAACAACGGAAATGTCAATAAACCCTGTGTACTTTAGCCGGCCTGGCAAGCAAACCGGTGCAAATATCTCTATAGTATCCAGCGGGCCAGACACACAATACCCATATGTACTGCACGGTTTTTGCCGTATGGTAATGGATGCAAAAAAATCCATATATATCCAATCACCCTATTTTGTGCCGGACGAGTCTTTGTTTACCGCCCTGCGGATAGCGGCACTTTCCGGCATAGATGTTAGAATTATGTACCCTGCCAACCCAGACCATCCATTTGTGTACTGGGCAGGGTCTTCCTATGTAGGGGAATTAATGTGCGCCGGCGTAAAAGGCTACGAATACACAAACGGCTTTATTCACTCCAAAACAATAATGATAGATTCAAAAATATGCTCTGTAGGCACTGCCAATATGGACGTGCGCAGCTTCAAAATTAATTTCGAAACCCAGGCGTTTATAGAAGATGTGGCAATTACACAAGAATTAGAAGCCGCTTTCATACGCGATTTAGAAGATTGCCGCCTCCTCACTTTAGAAGCATATAGCAAGCGCAAACGAAGGGTAAAAATAAAAGAGTCGATTTCTCGACTCTTCTCACCATTAATCTAATTAATTCGGTTTTGGTTCGTTGTCGTTTTCGTCGCAGGTACAGCCTTCTTCGCAACATGGCTCTCCGGCTTTTTCAAGGGATTCGCTAATACTGCACGCCAAACCATCTAGGGCAGCCGCTGCTTTTTCTAAAGCAGATTGGCTGGCCTTTTTAATTTTAGGCTCTGCGGCTTTGTAAAGCTCTTGCACTTTACAACCGGCGTCTTTGGCAAATTTGGTTACATCTTGGCCAAATTGCTGGAGTTTTTCCTCCACGTTGTCACGGGTTTCCTTGCTTACAAACCGTGAACCGCCAAGAACCTCCAATAGTTTTGCCGCTTCGTCTGCTGAGATTTTGCCGTTCTCCAGCAATTCCAATACACGCATTTTTTCACTCATTTTGCGTCATTCCTTCCTATTCGCATATTTTTTTTTACTTATATGGTGTGTAAATATATACGGTGCTATGCAAAAAAAGTTTACTTATATTAAAAAGCGGCTTCGCCGCGCGTTTCGTACAGAGCAATTTCCTGGTAGATAAGAAAGCGGCTCCATCGCTTTCCACTAGCCCCAATAAATGCACTTTCCTAGGGAAGGACAAACGGCCTGCCACATGGCAAAACAGCACGCCCTTGCCCATAACTATCTGAATAAAAAATTACGCCCCTATATTTGTGAAATTCTCCGTCGATATCAACGCTGAAAGCAAGGGCTTGTATATCGCCATCTTCTGGGTTAACAGAAAAAATTCCAGCCTCAGGAGGTGTATCAGCCATAAGAAACAGCTTTTCTCCATCTGTTATAACACCAAATACCGGTACTTGCAAGTACAATCCGTGATAATAGGTCTCTAGGTTAAGGTGATACATGTACCGGTTGTGGTCGGGGTTTACATAGTATAAATAATCGCCAATAATCACGTATTTCATGCTCCTGTATTCAAGGTAACGCAGCAATTCCTCTCCGGTTAGGGCTGTGGGCAATTCGGCAATTTTGTCGCTTGCGCATGTTGGCAAATCAACGCCGCCAGTACGTAAGCGGTAAATTTCCATTACACTATATGCCGCCACCGCCAAGGCAAGTACTATCGCCACTGCAAGTGCGGCAATTACAGCTTTCAGCCATTTTTTACTTGCCACGTTCGGCCATCAACACTTCTATTTCATGCTCATTTATGCCCACCATCGCCTCGCCAATGTCCTCGGAAATTTCGGCAATCAGCTTGGCATTTTTGTAATTCTTTACCGCTTGCACGATCGCTGTGGCCCGCTTTACAGGGTCGCCGGATTTGAAAATGCCAGACCCCACAAAAACCCCTTCCGCACCAAGCTGCATCATAAGCGCCGCATCCGCAGGAGTAGCTACTCCGCCGGCAGAAAACATTGGAACGGGAAGTTTGCCATTTTCCGCAACATACTTAACCAACTCGTACGGAACAGCAAGCTGCTTTGCCGCATCGTAAAGCTCGTCCGGGGACTTTACAGTTAACGCGCGTATTTCGCCCATCATTTTGCGCATATGACGCACAGCTTGAATCACGTCGCCCGTACCGGCTTCGCCCTTGGTGCGCATCATCATGGCACCTTCTTGAATGCGGCGCAAGGCCTCGCCAAGGTCTGTTGCGCCGCATACAAACGGCACGTCAAACTGGTTTTTATCCACGTGGTATACATCATCTGCCGGCGAAAGCACTTCGCTTTCATCAATATAGTCTATGCCAATGGCTTGCAACACCTGCGCTTCCACGAAGTGCCCGATGCGAACCTTCGCCATTACAGGAATGGTGGCAACGGCCTGTATGCCTTTTATCATTTTAGGGTCGCTCATGCGGGAAACACCGCCTACTGCGCGGATATCCGCCGGTATGCGTTCCAGTGCCATTACGGCGCAAGCGCCTGCCATTTGGGCAATTTTCGCCTGTTCTGGCGACGATACGTCCATGATGACGCCGCCTTTGAGCGACTCTGCTAAGTTTTTGTTGAACATTCTACTTCCTCCGTGTATTTGATATTCATAATGCAAGCCCGCGGGCGACTACAAATTAGTTTAGCTAATGGCACTATCTTCGCGCTCCACAAGCTTTCTATCATCCGGTGCAAAGCGGAACACGATTGCCGCAGCAATGAAAATGACCACAATCACACCAATTCCATAATGGGGCTGCCCTGTGACAAGACCCATTACACCAAACATTGTTGTGCCGATAATTGACGCAAAACGACCGAAAATATTGTAAAACCCAAAATATTCATTCGATTTTTCTCTGGGAATAATCCGCCCAAAATACGAGCGGCTAAGCGCCTGTACACCGCCCTGAGCCGTCCCAACCAGCATGGCTAAAACCCAAAACATGGCCGTCAAAAATCGTATATCTCTCTCCGGGTTCATGGTCAGGGCAATCATGCAAATGATGCAATAGGTACCTATGCCAAAATAAATCATCTTTTTCGCACCTATCCGTTCAGACATTTTCCCATAAATAATCGCACATGGAAAAGCGACAAACTGCGTAACCAACAACACAATCATGAGGGTAATCGCATCAATACCAATTGTCGCTCCATAACTTACAGCCAAACGGATGATCGACCCAAGGCCATCGCTATACAGAAAAAACGCAATCAGGAAAATAAGAATGGGCTTATGTTTGCTTATATCCAAAAAAGTAGTCCATACTCTGACAAAACTCTTGCGAACAAACCGCGTTTCCTTATCCACTCCAATGGTTTGCTTTACATTCCTGAACATGGGAATGCCAAAAATAATCCACCAGATCCCCGCAATCCAAAACGAAATACGGTACGCAGTAACCAAAGACATATCCAGGAAACCCATCTCTACCAATACGACAAAGGGCATACCTAAAATAAATGGCAAAGCCCCGCCAACATAGGCAAAACCAAACCCTAGGGTAGATACCTTGTTCATATTTTCTTTTGGAGAAACGTCTACCAGAAAAGCGTCATAAATTTTATTGGCTCCATTGAATCCGACGGACGCAATGGCAAAAACCACCAACAGCATAAACCACATTTGTTCCGGAACTACCGCTAGAGCAATCGTTCCCACTATGCCTATGCAGGCAAAAAAGGTGAATATCAGCTTTTTTAGCCCTTTGTAGCCGGAAAGCGTCCCCAAAACCGGTGCCATAAGGCCGACAATAATGGTAACAATGGTATTCGCCAAGCTCCAATATGAGTTGGCTCTTACAGAATCGCCGTCCAAAGCTTGGGTCGCGGATTCGAGAAAGTACAAGGAAAAAATAACGGTCATTACAATCATTACAAAACCTTGACTGGCCCAGTCGTACAAAATCCAGCTTTTTTCTTCCTTTGTTAAACCCTTGGTTAAACTTTTTATCATTTGCAATGCACTCCCTACCCTAGGGGTTAGATTTTTTAGTGAGAAAACTCCTTGCGAACCTGCAGCGCAACATCTGGCTTGTTGGTAATGACAGAATCCACACCAAGTTTAAGCATTAGCGCGATATCTTCAGGGGAATCCACTGTCCACACGTTCACTTTAATGCCGTTTTCGTGGCAGCGCGCAACCGTATCCGGCAGGGCTTTTACGATAAGGTAATGGGGGTTTATCGCAGCGGCCGATAAATGCTTTGCATATACCCATGGGTCTACCAAGCCTAAGTCATACAACAATTCGATTTTGGCTCCCGGGTTCACATGTTTTATCGCAAGCAAACTGTAATGGTTAAAGGACGAGTATGTAACACGCCCGGTCATGCCGTATTCCTGCTCGAGCAGCAGCAACTTTGCCGGCATTTCTGGATACAATGCTTCCGTGGTTTTCAGCTCCACATTGACAACAAGAGGCGTATCTGCCACAAAGGCAAAAACCTCTGCCAGTGTCGGTATTTCGCAAGCCGGACAGCTGGGGATATTTTTATTGAAGTTTAACTTTTTCAAGTCTGCCAAGTCATGGTCACACACACGTCCGCGCCCGTTTGAAAGCCTTTCTAGCGTAAAATCATGAGTCACCACAACATGCCCATCTTTGGACATGTGAACGTCTAACTCGAAGCCGTCTGCCCCCTGCTCAGTAGCTAAGCGAAACGCTTCCATTGTATTTTCCGGGCGATATGCGGACGCTCCGCGGTGCGCCAGTATTTTTGTGTTCATACGGTGTCCTTTCTAACCGCTTTTGCAGCGGCAGATATAGTTTTACGGACATTTTCAAATGTATCCAATGCCATAGCGGCTTCCAGCGTAAACCAGCCTATGTCATCCGCTTCCGATTCACTTTTTACAAGCTCATCGCTTCCCGCTTTACAAAGATACACCAAATCAATGTGATTATGCAACCATGTATTTTCGATATCTTCCAATAAAATGACAAAAGGATGGGACAATTCCTTGCAGTGGGCTTCGTCACCAACACCCACGCCCTGTGATGCGGAAACAACTTGGGCTTTTACGCCCGTTTCTTCAAATATTTCGCGCAGTACAGCGTCGCATGGTACTTCGTTTTCATCTATGTGTCCGCCCGGCGGTAGCCACACGCCCAGCTTTTTGTGCTTAATCATAAGCACCTCGCCACTGGGGTTAAATACGATACCCGTGGCGGTGAAATGGTTTTGCGCCATAATTACCTCCCTAGGTACTTTGCCAAAAACAAACATGGGTTGCTTTCATCCCACAATAGCGGGAATACTTCCAGCGGCTTAAAACCCATTGCTTGATAAAACAAACGTGTTTTTTTATAGTACGGGTCGGGGTGGCTTTCTGCTAAGGTTTTAACGGTTAAAAACTCCATGCCGTGGGTTTTGCAATAGTTTTCGCAAATCTCAACCAGCTTGCGCCCCACGCCTTGGCGATGACACTGTTCTAATATACCCATTACATAAATTTCCGCAGTATGCGCGCTGTGCACCAGCAGTGATACAAATCCAACCGGTTTGTTATTGTCAAACGCACAATAGAATGGCTTATCCATTACCCCTGCCACATAATCTACGATAGATTCCTCCACACCAAACCAATGTGGCAACGCGCGCAGAATATTATCACATATTTGGGCTTTTTCATCTGCCGCGGATATTTCTTTGATTGTGAGCATTCACATTTCTCCTATCAAATAAGCTGCTTACTCATATATAAAATCAAATCATCGTCGTTACAGCATTGCGTGTAAGGCGACAGGTTTTGATTTTTATACCATACCCCACTCCCATCAGGGATATAGCCGCGTTTTACATACATTCTTTGGGCTGTGCCATAGTTTGTATATAATCCGACGCCAAGGCAAATGGCATTAGATGTTTGCCGCGCTAAGTTTTCAACTGCATCCATTAAAGCAGTACCAACGCCCTGCCCTCTAAATTTTATCAGCACATTAAAGTCACACACGGTGGGTATATTTTTATGTGCAAATGGGCCATGCACATCATTTGGCAACAGCGTAACATATCCTGCAACATTACCGCCTTGCTCCGCCACAAAAACATGTCTTTTTCCGCTCAAATGCTCTGCGAAGTATCTTGCAAACTGCTCGGCGTTTTTATCCTGCCAGCCTTGTTTAACGCCAAATTCTTCGGCCAAAGTGGCAATGTCACTCTCTTGCATATCCCTTACGTGAATACTCATAATTGCTTCGTTTTTACACTCCATTTATTTCACCATCTTTTAGAGAAATTTTGTCGCTAAAATATTTACCTATCTTTTCTACTTCGCTCATAACGCGCTTTATGTGTTTATCCTCTGTCGCCCACGTATCCCTTTGTGGGCTTTGGTTGTCCTCTGTAGTTGCAACAAAAAATTTTGTGGTTTTTGGGAAAACACATTGATAAGACAGCAATGCCCGCCTACTGTGAAACGCTTTGCATACAAGTATAAACTTGTCCAATTTGAAATTCATTTTACGGAGTATTGCCAGTGAAAATTCTGCATTTTGAAGCGTATGCGCAGCTTCATGGTCGCAAATGATGCTGTCAGCGGGAACGCCTAGGCTAACTGCGATGGATTTAAGATATTCCGCCTCCGATGAATATTCCGGTATTCGCCAATTTACATGGCCGCTGAAAAGAATAACCTTTGCCATACCGGCATTATAAAGCTCTGCGGCCTTTTCCGCCAATTGCGGACGGCTTCCCCCGGGAACCAGAATGACTTCGCAGGGTGCAATACTGTTTTCAACAAAAATAAAATCTGTTATGAAATTTACATTATGTATCATTTGACTCCCCCCATCAAAAACCCTCATCTTCATTCGCAACCAGCAATATCAAGCGATTTTTAACATGCTGCCCTTCTACAATAGAAACATTATAGCAAACTCTTTCCGGAGAAAGACAGTCTATGCAATGCCCCAGCGCAATACATGGGGGATTATATCCTGCCCTTTTCGCATTTAATGGAGCCGCAACATTTCTGGCCCTTTTCATAGCGTCATCATATGTCGAAACTATTTTATTCTTCCCAACTACTATATAAACCTTATCTGGTCCATAGGCAATGGCTGCCACACGGTTACCACTGTGGTCGATATTAACGATTTTTCCGTCCATAGATACTGCATTCGCACCGGAAATGTAACAATCTGCTAAAAGCGCATTTCTTTTTAATGCTTTTATTTCATCCGACGTTTTGCCAAATGTCTTATCAAAAACAACATTGCCCCTTTCACAAAGGGCTTTTGTTATGTCCATGCTTTTTAATGTTTTCGAGTTACCTATACCGACTTTGGCACTACTCGGAATTTGGTCTAAAAGATGTTGCTTAATCTCAACAAAGGAATTGAACCATAGTACCTGTATGTTCCGCTTTTCGAAGTTGGAAGTAAGCCGATTACGGCGATACAATTCATCATCTATAAAGAATAATGGATCGCCATTCTCCTCAAAGCCATTTTCTCTCATTCCAATTTTAACCATTATCTTGTGCGACGCAATATTGTCCTTGTCACAACCGCCATTAACATAAGGAACGCGCGCCTCACCAAATGCGTACGAAAGCAACCTTTCAGCACATTGCGTAGCAAGCCCTCTATTTCTGTAAGCTGCATCAATCAAATAAAAAATATATAGCTTCCCATCTGTTTTCCCATCAAGCCCACACCATCCAATGATTTTATTATTATCCTTTTCAAATATTGCAAAACACAAATGATATATCTGACCTGCTTTATTTTGCATATGATTATTCTGCATATATTCAATGGCCTTTTCGGCTTCGTCTAAGGGAATAGCCCCATTTTCAAAAGACCACATGCGTGCAACTTCTTCAATATCTTTATACCCAACCGTGCGTAATGTCAAGTCTTTTGTGTGTAATTCCATTCCTACACCTCCTACAGCTTATCAATTATACCTCTTATTTCATCAATAATTTGCGCCACGGTCTTGTCGTCCGTATGAATAATGAAATCGTCGGGATAGTGTTCCAAACTCAACCAATGGAAAGATACTTCTCCGCCATCACCGCGTTTTTTGTGCCGCTCCGTTAATATTTCTTCAGAACAAGTGAGTGTAAAGCCAATTGTCATGTAATCTTTTGCCGTAATATCCTTTAATATTGGCTCTCGAATCGATTGGTAGGTAGCAACCACAGAAGAAAAAATAACATAATCAAAATTTGAGTTCAAATAAGTGGATAAAACAAATGACATATTTTTGTCACCGTTCCGCAACCTTGGGTCACTAACCGAAAATGGATTGACACACCACACCCAGTCACCATCTAAACGAGCACTGTTCTCATATGCTTCAGATAAACCTTCTGCGATAGTAGTTTTCCCAACCCAAGGGGAACCACTTATGATGATGAGCTTTTGCTTTGCATTCATTGCATCAACACTCCATTCCATATTATAGTCTCTTTGAATAATATAACACCAGTTCGCTATTTTCAATCTCATGCGTTATAAATGTATCATACCCCCAATGTAGGTATATGCCAAGGTTTCTTGTTTCTTTTGCTTCAACGCCTATTGTCGCAAGTTTATATCCCTTATCTTTCGCATACTGCTCCATCACTTTTACAAGTTTGGATATATGCCCCTTGCCTTCATGCGGCTTGTCTATGCGTAATCCATTGATATTTACCGTGGTAATATGATTGGCAAGCTCAAGCCTCCCATTAATCGCGCCAGTATTTGAAGAGAATATTAGCGTACCTTCGCCGATAGGCTGCTCTCCGTATAATACCACAAATGTTTTCAATATATTGTTTTTATTTTCTTTTATTGCTACGGCTTTCCATGCAACCCAGCAATCATCACCTGCATTATCAGAGATATTTTTATCCCAACGCAATTCTAGGTCAAGCAGAGAAGCTTCTTTGTACTTATATTCCGGAGTTATCATATATCCACTCTCCTGTTTAATAATATGTAAAAAAGCTTGTAGCGTTTGACGCTACAAGCTTTTTAATCCTCCCCGACCAGGATTCGAACCAGGGACCTATCGGTTAACAGCCGATTGCTCTACCGCTGAGCTATCGAGGAATATTATTGATAAATGTGTTAAAAGCTACACTGGTTAGTGTAACGCAAATTGAAGACTGAACATAGAGAAGGAAGGTCGTAAACGATTAAACAATAGTTTACGAGAGCAAATCGTTCATTGCATAATAGTAATATCCATTGATTGGATAGTATGCGCTAGGCTTGTTGAACTATTGTATTAGGACAAGCCCTCGGACGATTAGTACGGGTCAGCTAAACACGTTACCGTGCGTACACCTCCCGCCTATCAACCTTGTGGTCTACAAGGGTCCTTACCTGCTTAAAGCAGTGGGGAATCTCATCTTGAGGCCAGCTTCACGCTTAGATGCCTTCAGCGTTTATCTGTTCCGAACTTGGCTA
>Ga0123355_10007678_pt1 | contig 16203 bp, 9 predicted proteins | sample TergutEmb28metaG_3_FD_89872 | JGI IMG/M metagenome (GOLD analysis project Ga0123355, IMG submission 89872) | Embiratermes neotenicus P1 segment gut microbial communities from Petit-Saut dam, French Guiana - Emb289 P1 | ecosystem: Host-associated > Arthropoda: Insects > Digestive system > Gut ...
TAAAATTGTACATATCCAGCTTCAAAATATACATTCGTTAAGCTACTGATCACATAGTCCGTCCTCATGTTTGAGTTTTGCTATACTGTTGTTGTTGTTGTTGTTGTCATCGTCGTTACTGTTTCTTGATATTTGCACGTTTTTTATGTGTCTTCTTCTTATTTACTTGTCTTCAGTTCTAGAGAGAAGACAGGTCAGTGTCATGCATCGGCCGCTTTGTCCTTGGGGAAAGAGACCCAGGGCCTGTAGACTAGAAGGCTGGGTTGATCCCACTTCTATTCTGGAGGTGCTGGAGAAGGTAGTCGCTGTCGCCCATCTTGTAATCTAAACACTGTTCTGACTACATTTAACTTGCACAGGATCACGGGAATGGTTAGCAAGTAACGCGTTTGATTATAACGAATGCACTGAGGAAGTTTTGAGTAATAATCTTGTATTACAGTATGCAGTATGGTTTTACTGAACACTTTACAATTCGAGAGTAACTATAAACTCTTCTTTGTTAATTAGAAAGAGGAAGCACCGCCCTGTAGCACGTGCTTCGAGAGTTCCAACAGAAAGTTGACAGCTGCGGAATTGGATATATACATATATATATATATATATTTAATGTGAGCATCTTAGACATTTTCTCTTCGGACCATCTACATTTGTTGTTACAAATTGCAAGCCACTAATATGGACGGGTGGAGTAAGAGTCAAGTTTCAGTTCACGACTTCTGAAGTGGGAATTTAGAGGGAAGACTGTGAGGAAGTACCAAGTCGTATACAGAAGGATCAAGGCACAGGAATGTCAACGCCGTATCTTGGTATGTAGACCTGGCGAGTGGGAAGAAAAAGCTTAAAGACCCTTCATATCTTCTACCGCAGAACTCATGCTTAGGTGTAACTTGGAGGGAGGGGGCAAGGACTAGGAATGCCCCTGAAATAATTTTATACCTAAGAATAGATTCTTTTTTGGCTACTGAGTTGGAAAAGTACAAATAAAAAATGTGGAGAGGGGGGAGAAGATGTGTGTGTATATTAAGAACTGATTCAAACCAATCTTCTCCCTCTTTCTAAGTTGACTGCTTCGTAAATTAAAGTTCGTAATGCCCATGGCCGATTTTGCTCCCCATTGTTTTTAGCCATGTTGCGCCTATGAAAAAAAAGAGACAGTGTCTGAAAGGCATGAATTGACAATAGACTTTTTTTTACACAGAATGGATAGTCGAAAAATTCGGCTTTCGATTATTCGTAGTTACGTCAAACATTCTTCATAACAACAACAAAACAACCGCAATAATATATCTGCAGTAACAAGAAGATATGCACTGAGAAAGCAGGATTTATAATTATGTTCTGAAATGCGTTTTAGCGTAATTTGGTGGCAACAGTTGGCAAAGATTCCGGAAACTTTTGAACAACAAGTTCCTGCACTAACCACCGAAAACAAAGCGTTCCAAAGAATGTTTGTCGTCGTCGTCGTTGTTTTCGTTATTATAATGTCCTACTTACTACCGTTAAATCCTGTCTCATAATAAAGTAGTTACTGAGTCATTTTCATGGACATTTACAGGATTATTATGATCTGTACCCTTCATCGTCCCAAGTTCCAGTCTCAGAATCAGTAACTGTATGACTAATCGATTTCCCTAAGATTCTGAATATGATCTGTCACATTTAAAATTCACAGCTTCCTGGGCTTGTCCGTCCTCTGGTGCTATAAAATTAATAAAATAAGAATTAAATAGTGAATGGCAAATAAACTTTACGTTTCAGGGACAGGATTTGTCCATATCCTCAGGCTACAATAATTAGATCTACTCATTTCCGTCTGATAGTTTATGTGGCGTCGACTGCCCAGATTTTGAGGGTAACTTTATCTATCTGTCCCAGATGAGTAAGTTTTATTATCTTAGCCTACAACCAGACCTGCAACTCCCTATACCGCCTGACCTAACCTGCCTGATGTTTCTTTCATGTTTATTTCTGTTTATTTACTTAACGACGATCTTGCATGCACGAATATCTGAATGTATTGAAAATTATGTGGACGGACAGTTTTAAGTTAATATCCAACCAATGATCCGTGTTGGACAACCGAGAATATTGGTTTAATTTCCGACGGAGGCAAGAGGGTTTTCGCCTGTTCCAAACCTTCAGACGGGCTCTGAGACCTGCAACCCTTCCTGCTATAGAATGGATCACGCATAATGGCTTACCTAATGAACAGGTGCTGTTCTATGTAACATAGCCCATCAAAGCTGCGGCTTACAGAAATGTCAAATGTCCTTTGAAAAACAATGTTGCAGATAAGATATGCAAACTCTGCTAAGTTGCTCAAGGTTTCCGAAGGAAAGCCTTTTAAAGGGCCATATATTAGTTCAACCGTCACCGTGCTTCTCACCGAGCGGCACACAGTAAGCAGACATTTTATACTCTTATTAACTTGGAGAGATTTGTTTGGTATTGTGCTGCGAAGTGGAATATAAGTTGCGTGAAGGATATTCATGCTTATGTAAGAAGATAGAGAAGTCGAATAATTTCGCTGAAAGGAAGGATTTGGGAATTAAGGTGCATTAGGGCAGGATGTGACAAAGGAAACTGTCCTTCGTGTTTGGGGACAGCATGGTGATAAACATATATTGAAATGTTGGGAAACGAAAGAATGTGGGGAGGAATTTGTAACTAGTAAGCAGGTGAAGCTGAATAAATTTCACCAACATTGAAAGTAAGGGCAGAAATACACTTACGCCCCGAAGTATGGCTTTTAATATGCCGATTTTTAGGAAACTCACAACACTCGACGCAGTGTTTTGCGCATTTTCGGTGCGGAAATTCTTCTAAATTGGAAGTAAAGTGTAGAAAACAAGAACAATATTTTATTTACGTCGACCCGTATAAGTAAATTATGCCTTTCACTCTACCGATTTTTAAAAAACTCCTAAGAAATAAGCAGAATTATATAGAGATTTCTTGCGATTAATTATAACCGAAAGGGCAAGCAATATAAAAAACAGGGTAAAATTTTATATACGCGCTAAATAAAGTACGGATTTTACTGCGTCGAATTTCACGAAATCTATATCTACTGAGTCGCTTCACATTATGGCATGTGACTAAAATAGGATGAAAAACGTGAACATTACGAGTCTATATTCGTTTATGCCCATAAGCAAAGTATGGCTGTGACAGGAACAGTTTTCACTATACTTGTTCTTTTCCGACAACTTTATGTCAAGAAATTCACTACCCAGTTTTGTGAATATCCGACAAGCAGTTGAGACCCCAATACTAGGTTACAGACAGACGGACTAACGTGGTGTCCACACAACACCTTATTCTTACGTTACAATGAGTGCCTAACACCAACAGAATATGTCAGAAGAGGAATTTATAGGAAAATGTTCGAATAAGTATTTAAAAATGAGCGCTTTCCACTAAGAAAGTACATCGGATTTGTATTAAAAAAATTAAATTGCTAATGGCTCTTAGGGGAAAATTCCTGTTTGTTCTGACAGCCAAACTAAATCCGCAAACCGAGAGGTTCGGTGTAGCAGTAGCGGTGCAGGATTGTGTTTCGATTTTTTTTTAATATTTGCCATCCCGAAGTGTTTAACACATATATAAATATACAAGGACGTGTCAGTCAAACACAACAAAACTTTTATTATGTTTGTTATTGTACTAGGGCAACATGTTTCGATTCTTATAGAATCATCTTCAGGCCCTTCTAAGAAAATTGATCCTTACTTAAAACGTTTAAAAATGCGCTGTGGGATCCCAAACGCTTACATTCTTGATAAAACGACACAAGCATTTTGTACATAATTTTATCAAGAATGTAAGCGTTTGGGATCCCACAGCACACTTTTAAACATTTTAAGTAAGGATCTATTTTCTTAGAAGGGCCTGAAGACGATTCTATAAGAATCGAACTTGTTGCCCTGGTATAATAATAAACATAATAAATGTTTTGTTGTGTTTGACTGACACATCATTGTATATTTGTATATTACGTTCCCAATCTACCCTGTTCGAATTTCGGCCGTGACATTTGCTGTCCTGACTGAGGTATTCATGATTTTCTCTAGTTCCTCCAGGTAAATGCCAGGATCGGATGTCAATTGAGCCACGGTAGCTTCCTACCAAATCCCTTCCATTTCGTCATTCAACAATTATCCTATCATCGACACTGTCGAGCATGGGTACCAGTCATGGCGCTTCGGAAAGAAATATTTTAAATCTAAACGGGTTCAAGCCACTTTATGTAACTGGAATAAGAACGAAGAGAGGGCGGTGCAGCCCGCGAGCTGCGTGTTTGTGACCCCTAATGTACAGGCTATGCGGTCCTGGGTTGAAGGAATGGTGCGGAGCATCGGTCTGCAATCAATACCACCCCTCCAGCACAGGTCGGTAGATGCAGTGTGAATACGCGGGGATTCGTCAGTCTAACATCGGCCTACTCCCGAGCCACACAACAACGTTTACTTCTATTTTTGCTAAATGCGAAAGCCGAGTAATCTTCGACGAGGTTTATTTGTATGTTTTTTAAAAGAATTTTCAAATGCAGCAGTTTTGCGACCAGAAACACTGATGATCTCGCGGTTAAAAGCTTATGTGTATAAGTTAAATATTAAAAACTCTTTCACATGAGCAGGTATTCTTAAGCTATAAAATTTTATAACAATTCTTATTGCCTCTCATTGTTGTCTATCGTTGGTGTTTAAAGCCAAACTTTTCTTGCAAAGGATGTAATTTCAAAATCTGTGAAAATTGTGAAACTTACAATAACATTTTTTGGCAGTTTTTTAGGTGCAGGATAACCTCCCTGTAAGTAAACTGCGGTCTTCAACGGGAAATTTTAATTTTTTTATTTTTAGACGCAAATCGCCATGGAGGATAAAGCAAACAGCGAGGCGAATATACGATTCCCGGATTACGTATTTACTGAGATGGCGACTGAAGATGAAGACAGTCTTGGGAAGAAGTGCAACAAAACAAAAGTAGTCACTGCAAGAAAAACTGAAAATGTCAGGAGGTGTTTGAGTGATAATCTGCTTCTCCTAGTCACAGTCACTGGGGTTCTCTTCGGCGTCGTTCTAGGTGAGTTTGCTTTCGTTACATTCATATAAGTGGAACCAAATACCGTTGAATGGAACCCATAAAATGAAATATAATCGCCAAATACTTGTTAATTCCGATACACACAAAAATTTCGTGTGCGAGGCTAGTTTTAGCCGTTGTTTCGCAGCCTTTCTGACACCATAGACCCGTTACAAAGTTTCGCTTAATTAATCGAACCCCCTCCCTAAATTGTGTTTCCTCTGGAACCCCTGTAGGTACCACTCCAACATTTAAGAAACATACTTAAATTATACGTATGCTTATTAAATTATTGTAAAAATTTGTCACAGAACAATAGTTTTTCTGGAAGTGATAATAAATCTGTCACAAAAAACGTAAATGGTTTTAAAAATTACAGCGTAGTTGTGGCTCAATTCACGGCACAAGTGGGCCCAACTCGCCTACCTACGCCTTGCACTGCGTGTACACTGATTTCGGAATAATCCTGATTATTTAACCTTATTTATGCGCAAGATAATTCAATTCACAGCCTTCTTCTTATTTTGTTACAAAAGACAATCTTATGGGGCCATCCTCTCCGTTCGTCACTGCTTTAGTGTGTCTGTCACTACCAACTTGTAATTCAGGTTTTTTTTTAATATAAAACCACTAGAGGCTATTCCCTACAAGTACATTAGTTTCCGACTGCTATTTCATATCTTTACGAGAATTTACGATGTGTGAATTAGGAGCGCCACTTTCCCTCTTAGAGCACAACGGTAACTGCTTGTACCAAGTACTGTAAGATTAAGTTACTATACTTTGCGTACACAGTAGGCTTTTCATTTGATTTTTGCGCTAAACACACGATTATTCCCCTGAAAGGCAATAACCGGACGTGTCTTCTTAAATTAACCACACACATCGGAAAAATATACAACTACAGTTGGGGCACATTGCTTTCTAAGATAAAATAGTATTGGACAGTGTGAAATGCCTACTTTCCTCTGGGAATAATGAATATAGCCAATGCACCATTCGAACCAAGTATATGATCATTTGTATGGATGATAATTTGTATGGAGACAAACTGTAAATATGCTAGCCAGTTCTCCATAACACATTTCTTCATACACCTTATAAATATTGTACAAGGCACGTCTTTATTATTTAGTCATGAACACAGCTAAACCGCGCAACAGTGTGGCCATGCTTGGCACATTTAACATTGTTCATGCCTTTCTATGACTCAGAATGTTAGTCGCCGGCCTCTGCAGGCGGAGGTCTGGGTTTAATGGAGTTTCGTCTACATGGGGCTTGTGGTGGGCTTAGGGACAACGAGACGGATTCTTCTCGGTTTAATTGTTTTCCACAGACACTCTCATTCCAAGGACGCCCCATACTTATTCATTCAGCTGTCACCAAAGCTAAATAAAAACTATTGAGAACGTCGTAATAGAAAATAAAAAGAGAAGTAACCAGAACCTTAAGTAGTGAAAAACTGTGTACAGAAATAAATAACTTCTAACAATGACACAATTCACGATTTATGCTAACCTTATCATAGAAACTGCAGCATGCGAAGAAGATAAGGAGTCTATTTTCTGAGATAACACAATCCCGTTTTTGTTCAGTTACAGATATATTTACAGATAGTTTGCCTCTTCAAAAGAGTAATACACAACATACAAAGTCGGACCTTTACATGTGAAGGCGGAAATCTTACACCGATGGCAGTGTTTAGCGTATTTTAGTGTTCCTTAATAAGGGCATGATGATGGTTTAATAAGCCGAGACATGTTGTCTGTTTCATCCTATTTTGTATGTTGTGTAAGACTGTTGTGAGTAAAAAATTCTGGAAAAGAAAAGAGCCATGACACTTTAACGGGACTTTTTTAAAATTCATTTTGACTGACTATGAGTACCCAAGAATGACTTCAAGATTAAGAGATTGGTGTATATTTCCGTGTTGAATTTTGTTACAAATCTTAGTGAAGCCACATAAATCTCGTTAGCATGTCATCCTATAGACCCGAAAATCTCATCCCAATATTTAGAACTACGGCTTTATAAAACCAGAGGACGTCTAATTCGACTGAGGTTCCTTGTAGTTTTCCACTGATCCCCATGGAAAAATGTCGAAATATTGCCACAAATTAGGCCACGACCACTTCTTTCCAAGTCTGACGAGCTTCAATGTTCACAGATCGTTCTGCCACTGGACCCAGTAGAATAGTCCCCGGCAGGGCTGTTAAATTATCCGTCAACAAAATCTGTGTTTCGGCTTCATGCAATGCTATCAGGAGCAAGTTGGCATATGATATGTGGCAGATAATTAGGGGGCCCCTAACTTGCTTAGAGAGATCAGGAAGATTGTAGTCATAGTCTAATATTTTAACTTGCATTTTTTATGCCGTATTTAGCGCAGCACGTATGTATTGTATCAATTGCTGAATCTGGTTTAAGGAACTAGAAAGTGAGTTATTTTAAATTTCAAGTTCAAGGAAGCTGGGAGTTTGTTTTCTTAGCAGATAACGTAACTGTAATTTGTAGAACGTATATACAGTACCGATACAACAGCAGCTGGCATCAAGCCAAATTCAAAAGAACGAGCAGTCGATGTTGCAATAACCCTCTAGAAGCGAATTTTGCAAGTACTTCTTTTGATTAAACCGGGGTAGATTAGTCGGTATAACTACTAGGCTATGGAGTGAACACACCGAAGAATTATGTTTGGAATCCTGCCTAAATTGCTAGCCATGTGACGTATAATATTTGATACAATGAAAGAGTTATGATGCAGGAGATTGTGGATGTAGCCACTTGTCATGAAATCCCATGCTCTACGGAAACCGAATTTTCGTTACTGCGTTTATAAAAGTCAGATACTAGACCCATCCTGAATCATTTGATTCAAGTCCACACACACCGAAAACCTATTCTTTTAAGTTGGATTTAATCATATTCTCCCTTCTATGCCTAGGTCTTTCAAGGTGTGCTTTCCTTTCAGATTTTCCAGTAAGAATTCTGCGTAGAGGTCCCATTTCCCCCAAAGCTTCCCACATGCATTATTTATCCTCTGATGATACGTGGTGAACAGTACAGATCGTGAAGCCCTTTATCATAAAAATTCCTCCACCCTCCTGCCATCTTCATCTTAGGTGGAACAGGCTCTTCAGCATGTACCATCCGTTCAAGTGCCTCAGTTATGTGTTATCCGGCAGAGCAGTTTTCACAGCCACACAAAGAGAGAGATAAAATTATATATATATATATATATGTTACAATTATATTTTAGGTAAGAGACATCATGTAAGAGCATCTTGACTCTGGTACATTTTCGAGCAATTTACTAAATTCATTTATGTCATAATTTTGCCGTACATTCTGGTGGAAAAACATAAAAGATCGCCTGCGCCATGATCACTTGGCACATTTGTCCATAAATTAACAAGCCACTCTTATTCTTCTGCAGGATTTATTTTAAGGCCTTTGAAATTAAGTTCGGATGCAGTGATGCTAGTGTCTTATCCTGGAGAACTATTTATGAGGTTACTGAAATTGCTGATTCTTCCCTTCATTATTGCCAGTATTACAGCAGGTAAGTCTGACAGTCACCAATAGCCTATTTATTTGATTTAGAGGAAATGGTCCTTATCATTTCATCCACACGCTTTTGTCTTTTCGCGTGTTGCAGGAAGACAAAATACACGAACTAAAGCTTCACATTATTGTTATTCACGTCGGTGCATTTATAAACAATTTTATAAGTAATACCAACATATACACTACATGCAGGAGTTTTGATGGAATGTATGTGAAAATATATATAATTGTGACTTGTTAGTGTTAGTTGGTGAATTATAACTTCACCTGTCATTCATTTGCTGAAAATTACATAATTTTGGACCTAGATTCATGTAGTTTTATATTTTGTTGACCGTGCTTCCCTGTATAATCTTTTTTCAAATGAAGCCAATTAGGTGCAAAATACTTCTTGGTATATCTATTTCAACTTCTGTACACGTTTCGGGCAACTATGTGCCCATCATCAGGAGAACTTACTGTATGTATGCGACACTGGTATTTTTTACTCTGTATGGGTGGCTGTCTGGTCTTCACATAGTTGGGCACATAGTTGCCCGAAAAATGTACAGAAGTTGAAATAAATATACTAAGAAGTAGTGTGCACCTAGTTGGCTTCATTTGTAAAAAAAAAAATAGACTCATATAACTTAGGTTTGTTTTGTAACACTGGAACAAAATAAAATTCGTCCGTTGACATTACAAATCTACTGAAATTTCACTGAAGATTTTCGGAAGGTGAAACGTGACGTAACAGTAGTAACACTCACACAACTCTTGAAAAGTTTTGAGGACCACAAGAACTACGGGTAAATGTGTGACGTTTATGTGTTTTCTCGTCGGTCCGCTGTGGGAATCCTGAAAGAGAGAAAGGTAAAAGGTAAAGTGCACCCTTGTACAGGTACTGAGACTCTGTACAGGCCGTACGGCCCGTAGGGGGAATAGAGGTATAGCTCTACTCTTTCTTGACCACGCCACTAGAAGGGGGAGAGGAATCAGCGTCACGCACCGGCCGCTCTTTACCCCAGGGAAAGACCCGGTACCCACTGTGCAGGAGGCTGGGTGGGCCCCAGGTTCGATTTGGACAGGTGCGGAAAATCTCGCCCCACCGGGATTCGGTCCCCGGACCGTCCAGCCCGTAGACAGTCGCTATACCGACTACGCTACCCGACCCACGAAAGAGAGAAAAAAATATTCCTGGATCGTCTTTCCAGAACATTCTGCTGCCATCAATATGACATTTCTAAAATTTTAAGAAAAGGAACCTGGATCTCTGTCATAAACTCAATTACAGGATCTTGTTTTCCCCGAAGTAATGATAAAGAAATATTTTAAAAGGAATTACATAAACCTATATTAAGGCCATTAATTACTTAATGACTTTAATTGCAAGTGTGTTCGACTAAAAGAATATTTTTTAAATTTAATTAAATCTTAAATCTCAGACCTCATGTGGATGTCAAGATGTGATCTGATATGTGAATCTTATGAAATGTGGCCTTCATGCTTATGGTGCTAGGTTCGGCTAATGTGACCTCTAACTTTCCATAGGCAGTACAAGACTGAACGCCAGTATGAATGGGAAAATAGCCATCAGAACACTAGTCTACTTTTTCCTAACTTCCCTCACCAATGCGATCCTCGGCACATTCTTGGTGCTGTCAATACATCCAGGTGATCCTCGCAACAAAGGTGGTCTCGGGGAAGAGTCAGTGGGCCGGGAGGTGCACATTCTGGATGGGATTCTGGACCTCGGACGGTGAGTTATTTCTTGATCCCTTAGTAATTTTGCTTCATTGTGGGGCTTTTACTGCGTGTTTTATCCTACTTTGCACTTAGTTGTATTTTGGGATTAAAAATTTGCAATAATGAGAAGGAATCAGTTTCGTGGTAATGGTAAGGCTATCTATCACAAACACAGCAATTCGAACAAGTTCTTTTGAAAAGAATTTATGAATCGAAATGTATTTTTTAAGTATACACAGCTGAAAGTATGGAGGTACAAATAAAAATGCCTGTTCTACAGGGTGAGCACAAAGTCTTTCCCTGATTACAAATATTTATTACAAGAAAACTACGTGGAATAGAAACATATTTTTTTTATCATTACTTAAGTTATTTTCTAAAATTTTATGTCATGTGTTTATTGTAACATTTGGTTTCTGGATGCAACATTTTCAAACAGATGGATTGGGAGAGGTGGTCCGACACCCTGGCTACCACGATCGCCAGATATCACCCCCTTGACTTCTTTTTATGGGGGTATGTTAAGGACAAAGAGTTTTCGACACCAGTTCCAGATATTACAAATTTGAAAGCAAGAATAACAGACGCTTTTGCTACAGTGACTGAAGATATGTTGGAGAACACGTGGAGAGAAATTGATTGTCCATTAGACGTTCTCCATGCAACAAAAAGGAGCACGTGTTGAAGTGTACTAATGTGTTGTAAAAAAAACTTCTTGAGTTACATTTCGAAAAAAAAATGTGTTTGTATTCCACGTACAGTAGTTTTCTTGTAATAAATGTTTGTAATCAGGGAAAGACTTCATGCTCACTCTGTATATTGGGCGGAAACTTGGTCATATAGTCCAGGTGAAGAACATTGGTAACACTACAAACTTTGACAATTCGAAAGTCCCCCCCCCCCTCCGTTATCATGTTACAGCCACTCTCTTCCACTCATCTACCTTAAGACTGCGTGGAAGTTACGTAAACAAGGTGTGAGGGGGTGGACTGAATTACGTTTGTGAAAAAATTCCTGAGGAGATAACAGTAGAGACAGCTGTTCGAGAATAGAACTAAGCACGTCTTAGTTTGTAGCAACTACAGTCCAATAACAATAAAATTATTTATTCCTGCAGATTTAAGTCAGGGAATGCTTGCTATCATTCGGTGCAGAATCGTTTGTCTTCCAGTTTGCTATCCAAATATTTAAAGATTAAGGTATATAATTTTGCCCGTTGTTTTGTATGGGTGTAAAATTTGGTCGCTCATATTGAGGGAGGAACGTAGGCTGAGAATGTTTGAGAATATGGTGTTGAGGAGAAAATTTGGGATACGAGGGACGAGGTAACAAGGGAATTGAGAAAACTACATAATGAGGAGCTTAATGATCTGTACTTCTCACTAAATATTGTAGGGTGATAAAATCGAGAAGAATGAGATGGGTGAGGCATGTAGCGCGTATGGGGGACAGAAGAGGCGTATACAGGGTTTTGGTGGGGAAACCTGAGGGAAAGAGACTACTTGGGAGACCCAGGTGTAGACGGTAGAATAATATTAAGATGGAGCTTCAGAAAGTGGGTTGTGGGCGTATGGACTGGATCTAGATGGCTCAGGATAGGGACAGGTGGCGGGCACTGGTGAATGCGGTAATGAACATTCGGGTTCCATAAAATGCGTCGAATTTCTTGACTAGCTGCAGACTGGTTAGTTTCTCAAGACGGACTCTGTTCCATGGAGTAAGTAAGTAAGCAAGAAAGTTAGTTATTAAGTAATTAAGTAATTAAGTGAGTTGGTTAGTTGGTTGGTTAGTTAGTTAGTTAGATGGATAGTAATTCCTGTTCTGTGTATAACTGTCTTTAATTTAGCCCCCCAACGTCGGCATATTTAAGACAAGGTATCTCTCACTTTATACTTTCAAATTTTTATACATACTTTTTTTTACAGAATTGTAAACCTACTGAAAGAAAAAAACGAAGGGTTCTAAAGCCTTTGTCTAGGAACTTGATTTAGGCTTAATTTTCGGATAAAATAAACGTGTATCCAGACAGAGTTATAAGGAAGTTAATTTGATGTCACGTGATCGAAAATAAACAAGCGAGGTAGGGCAAAAGACAGCACATATGCGAGGATTGGCAAAAGCACGAGACAGCTTTGGCTTGATCAAAACTACGGGACGCTCAAGGATTTGGATGGAGTGTTCATACTGAACACTCTTGCAGGCGCTGGAGCGCTGTTTAATATGCTTGAAGCGTGTTCAGAAAAACAAACCAATAACGACTGGGTGGTAATCCTATTACTTAGGAGTAAAATAACCTTACGGAGGGTGCAATCGTGACCCTCGGTACGAAAAAATGCGTATAAATATCGTGAGGGTACCCATCATAGGAATGAACTCTACAGCTGCTAACTTGCACCAGAGGTGTCTGCCGGGTTGCTGAGAACGGTTTCGGGCTGCTATGATTTTTTTTTTGAACCCCCTACCAAGGGAGGACAGGCTAAAAATCTCTACACTATTTCGAAAAGGCTGACTCTCAGTTGCAGAGTGAATTGGGCTTGGTCTGAAAGGGTTAATTTGGCATTCGACAAATAGTGATACTATCGAGAAAGACAAATCATATACAACGTATTCGGTCCCCGGTCCGCCTTCCGGACGACCGGGCGCCTGTAGTTATTACCAGTTGTTCCTCCCCCTCTCGCCAGCACTGTCTGTCTTTGTAGGCTTAGAATCTCTGCTTATTTTCCACGATGTCCTGCCTTGGATTCTACAATTCTCGTAGCCTGAGACATCCACTGTTATACCAGGGTTTCATCAGTCTCTCCACCCACAAATTAGAAAAATATCTTACAAGAAGCCGTTACCGTTCCCTTTCACGTCGGTTTTATTTCATATTTTGCACTCACCCCATAATTCGATGCACAGACGAAAAGTTGACAGAACGCGCGGTGGAAAACAAAAATGATCTGCCTTAGTCAAAGTCAGTATGACAAAAATGGTGCTTTAGAATTCTGAATCTATATAGATTTTTTTTTTAATTTTTCAGGCGCAATGATTCCTATACGTAGGCCTACCACCTGTTTTGTCTTATGAACTTCCTAGGTATTTTCTCCACAGGTTGTGTTTATGAGGGCCCTATGGTTGTTACAAGAAATACCGAATTTTCCGCCCATTGAAATTTTAATTGACTTGTATTCGTAATTATGTGACGTAATGTTTGATATGGGGTAAAATATCTGATTCTGTATATTTTTAGACGAATTTTAGGTTTAGGTGGTTTTGAAACTATAATATTAGCATGCTGATCTTGCGAATTTCGGAAGAGGAAGCGGCATCATCTCTTTTCTTTGAAATGCACGAGCATTTTGCTGGATTAGCTCTTCAAGAAAATATAAAAACGTGGTCATCACGTGAAAGATTTTTTTAAGTGATGACAAAACGAGGTGTGAAATTTGTAAGGTGAGTGTTATGAACATGTCTAAAATTTTATATGCAACACGTGCCTCTTGTATTGATACGCTATATCGATTGCGAAATTTCGAAATCCTTGGAAGTGATCGTAAATCGAATGTAATTACACCGTCGCACTCAGTAAGGTCTATCCCGTGAACCTTCTTTACAAAACAGAAATTTCTAAATTGAAAGTGTTATTTTTATAAATAAATAAATATATATATATATATATATATTAGTAAATTTTCAACGGAAATATCTGATAATTCCCTCACGTTTCCAATAATATTTAAACATTTCTTTTATACATTTACCTTCAGGAACTATTACAATTTCAACTATCGTAGCGTTTTCCAGAAGATACTGAAATAGAACAAAAATGTGGGCCAGATTATCGGACATTATTGTCCAGAGTTTTCTAAGCACCAGACAACAATAGAGACCGCCTCGGTGTGGGAGGTATTTTTATTTTTAAAAATCAGAAGCCACACAAATTGTGTTAAGAAACCATTCTTGCTACGAGTATTGAAGTCAAAGACGTGTTGTCTGGCCCCGACCCGATGGATGCGTCCAGGACTGTGGTCACACAACTGGTCTGAAAGGATGCGACTAAGTGGTAGGGGCAGAACTAAGCCAGCAAAAGCATTTGCTCAACGAACACAGAAACGCATGGACACTTGTGTTCCGTGTTTGAGAAGCCCGAGGCTTAACTCACGGACGACACACTCTACCCTCATTGCAAATACGAAGTAATTAAAGATATTTTAGGAAATAACCTCTCTTTATGCTGGGAATCATACGAAATACAGAAATACATTCTGCTGGAAGAAACAGTTCTTAATTATTTGTAGATCTGGTTATATGTAATAAGTGCTGTCTTTGAAGGACTGAATAATGAAAGAAGTGACAGATATTCACTGTACGTTATCTTTATTTCCACAGAAATATCATCACCGATAACATCTTCCAGGCTGCATTTCAACAGGTACGCCATTTTGTCCATAAACAGTAAAGTACCCACCGTTCCTGGTTCTGAATAACTGGGAGACACAGGGGGAGTTTGTGAATCCGGATTAAGCGTGTCCAGAGCAGTTATTACTATTAAATTATTATTACTTAATGCACGTATATTATAGGTAAACGGCTTTAAGACTTTTAAGCAGAGTAATAAAAGGTTTCATGAGCCCAATTAAGCTCCATGCGGTGAGGGAATAGACAGAGTGGTGATGTAAATTACTGCACTGTTAATGTCTACGGTAGATAGAGGCAAGTGGTCAGGTTAACGTTCCGGCCACTCTTGTCCTGGAAAAAGCTCGTGAGGAAGGTTGGATGGAGGCTAGAGCCGGAGTAGGTTGTTGGGAGAAAAAGGAATTCTCTTGTTCCTGCTGGGAATCGAAATATGCCTGGATGGGTAAAATGCAACTTGATAATTATTAAGACATGCGTTTTATAATTACAGCGATTCTTTGCTCTAATTAAATACAACCCGTTTCAACATTCGGATCCCTGAATGTTGCCCATTGAATACATCTGTGTTTCGTACTCGTACAACAACAAGGGGTGATTATTGCCTTAACAGCCTGTATATTGCGACATTTGCAATGGCGATGATAAATTTTCGTCTGCAAAGTAAGGATGTAATATTTAAAGAGATTTATTGTTTAATTGCATCCGATTTCTTGACATTTATGATATATGATACATATATACACACACAATATATATATATATATACAGTTACCTAGAAAATTATGTTTCCTTTCTATGATTGAATAATTTAATGAAGTAATAATCATTAAATAAATAATAATAGTTAAATAATAATTAAATACAAGTTTTGAAAATTAAACATTTTTATTACCTACATGCAACAGAAAGCCAACCCTATTTAAACACTGGTGACATCAGGCGTGGTAGAACTTACCTCTTTGTCCCATTTTCAGTCTGTTCGCTAGTATGACAAGGGTGAAAAATAACCGAAGTATTTGAGCTAAAGTTATTTTACAGGCTCACACTGTGTACATTCCCAGGCATGTTGTGGTCCAGAACGTCACGGGCAATGACACATTTGTCCTGCTGAATGTATCTGAATCGATTGCTACAGATGTGGACCTCGTAAGAACCATTCAGTACAGGTAAACAAGAACCAACTGAATAACTTTGTGATGACAGAACCACGGGGTTCAACTCCATCAGTATGAACAATGTCGAGCCACCACCACCCATATTTTATCCTCGCAACCTAAAGCTCAGGAATATTTATCTTTCCATCTCTTCCTCGGTTTTCCAAAACTATATATTTCCAGAGGCTTCATCATTAAATTCTATATATATATATAGAATTTAATGATGAAGCCTCTGGAAATATATAGTTTTGGAAAACCGAGGAAGAGA
>Ga0123355_10007679_pt1 | contig 16202 bp, 6 predicted proteins | sample TergutEmb28metaG_3_FD_89872 | JGI IMG/M metagenome (GOLD analysis project Ga0123355, IMG submission 89872) | Embiratermes neotenicus P1 segment gut microbial communities from Petit-Saut dam, French Guiana - Emb289 P1 | ecosystem: Host-associated > Arthropoda: Insects > Digestive system > Gut ...
GTTGCAAGAGCATTGTACACAATGGGATGACTCAGAACAAGTTTGTTAAATAATACAACACATGAAGTCTGTCATGCCTGTTATCAGTATGAATACTATGAAAGCATGGGATAAACCTTCAGAAGCCTAAAATGCTCCACTCCAAATACCTTTTTATTCCTCATACTTTTAATATATAGCCAGGTGTGTCAGATTTACTTTTAATCGTAACATATTCAGTTGTAAACTGGAAATGATGAAACAAATATTAAGTACACCACTCTGTGAAGTGTATATAAATGTATAAGGAACTTTGCTGCCTGTGAATGAAAGATGTAGTTAAAAGTGATACTGTTATTTATTACATTGTTTTATAAGAACCCGTTTTCTTTTCTAGTTGAGTGAAAACAGGTTCCAGCATTATACTTTCCAAGGAATATACGTTTCTTCATTTCTCATATTGCATTACATTCCTGTCCAGATTTGACCATTGTTAACTTTCTTCTTCAGCTGGAAATGTGCCCTCTTGTTGACGCGTGGTGAAGTCGTCCTCATCCTTATACCAGCCCACCATGTGTCATGGTGTGGCCCTCCTGCTTTCTTCATATTTGAGAGTTGCTCATTTCCAGTTTTGAGTGGAGGGACAAGCTGTTTTGGAGTGTTCCTGTCCCCGTAGAGTTCTGAGCCAAAGACTTCTAGATCCTTCCTGCTTATGTTAATAATGAATACTTTTGTGTTCAACGCCACATAACCCACACATTTTACAGTGTTGTTAAATAAACTAAGGAAAAGATATTGACTCCCTAATGCAGATTATTCAATGAAGAGTTGATATATGCACTGCTTATCTTGTCATTCCTGAATTCCTCACCCTAAAGCTAACATTATTTGAATACAAACTCTGAAGCTCATCATGTAATTTTCTTTTTTCTCACATAGCAGTAATGTTTTAAGCATCTAGTTCTCATATATACTGTACATATTTTGCCTTTACATTAAAAAAATGACATATCACACATAAAAAATGGTAAAATTACCTTATGTATTTTAATCTTCAGGTCTTTGGAGAGGGAAATGAAGCAAAAGAAAATGGTAAAAACAAGCAGCCATGAGTATATTAAGGACACAGCAGCTACAGGTTATTTACAGTCTTTTATTAAAGCACATTCATCAGTATCTGCTTGTGCATTGAGCACTATATTATATTAGTGTTTCCTGTATGTGTTGAATGAATCACACTGCACTGCAAACGTCCTCAGACACAGATTTTTGGTGATGTCCATCTTCCAGAATATGGTATTAGTTAAGAAAGTTAGTACTCATCATCAGAATCAAGAGCAGCACGACGACGATCAAACTGAAGCCCAAAAAATACAAACAAATTAAAAATACGAAACTGCCTGGCCTGGTAATTGTGTTTGTAACTACCAGTGCAAAGTTTAACCGTTCTTACTATTAACTTACCTTAACAGTCGTGTTATGTTGCATCTGCTCACTGACTTTTTCAAGAATGTTTATTAATTCACTTTCATCAAGTTTTCCCATTATTTGACCTGTGCGAGCCATCTGAAGAAGCATGTTCTCTACCATCCGACCTTTATCTGGTTTCCCAATCATTAATGTATTAACTGGAAGGTAAAATATGCAAAACTACAATAACTTTGCAAGATATTAAGTAAATATTGAGTCAGAACATGTAGAACACTCAGTAAATATCAAGTTAAATGAGTGATAAGCACCATTTTTTGCAAGACGGCCAGTCCAAAAACCTTAAACTGAATGACAAGGGGGCATATTTTTCAATAAATTCACATTAAGCATTCAAGTGACAAATATTAGAGTCAGTGCAAACAAAAATATTGGAATTCAAAGTTCCATTTTTAAGCTTGGAAGCATGACAGAAACTTGGCACAATTTTTTGATAACCAAGTTCACAATATATGGACATATGTGTGAAGCAGCAACTCAGAGGCAGATTTCCAATCTTCTGTTGTTTTAGTCATTTCTATACTCGCTTTTCATGTTTACAACCAGGTGTTTCTGAAAAGCTTTCTCATTCGTCATGAATAAAACATAACGTGCTGAAATCTTTAACAGATGGTAAGAAAGTATAAAATTCAAGACAATGTACATATCAAACACTGCAAATTTGTCACCGCCATCTTAAGTTTGGCCAGAATGCTTTGAACATCAATGTCAAACTGGCAATACACACATGTTGATTGTGGCTACCAGCTACCTGCATGTATCCTGCAAATGCAAGTCAAATTATTGTTAGAAAAGCCAAATATTTTCATGTTTTAAATTTGAATAGTGGGTATATAATGATGTAAACAATATTTTTGGAATATGATTTTAAACTCAATACTTCGGTTTTTCGTTAGCATAATCCACTTACAGACCACACTGCAAAGTCCAGCAGGACATGGGCAGCTCATTGCAGGGTTAGTCTTGGGTCTAAGAGATCTGCTATGTTAAGCTACCCGTAGATTTGGCATTCTTAGGGACAAATGGACCTGTATATCAACACAATATTGGGACAGGGTACTCAGACAGCTTCGACTTATGTGGAATGTCCAGTTCAGGAAAATTTCTCGAGATAGTTCCCTGTTTTTCACTTTTATTAGTGTAAAATTAAATTTCTTGCTTCCTGTGGAATTTTTAAATGCAACTGTTCTTGCACATGCAACTCAAAAACTTTTAATCATGCTACTGCACGAGAATTTGTTTTTTGTAAGCTAAACCAGTGTGCAGGCAGTGAGAATGGGTAGAATTCCAGATGAGCCCACTGCATACTTAGGATTCTGGCATTCTGTTTTAGTAACACTCTTTTTATTGAGCAGGGTGAGAGTCCCTTGGTACTGTGACATCAGGTAACAGACAAGTATGGAGTACTGGTAGAATGATTACTGGTGGGGAAACCCTGAAGTGCTCAGAGAAACCTATTAAGCCCAAATGCCACTACCTAAATCTCACATTGGCTACTCCAGGACTGAAACTGGGCCTCCATGTTCACAAGCTAGTAACTAACCATCTGCATTATATCACAACCTCAAGGTATCAAAGAACATTTCAAGATTGAATAATTCCACACAACTATAATCTCTTCATTGGTTTCATAATACACTGGCCTTTCACTCATAAGCATACCAGGTTTTCACTGAATAACTCACGTCGTGCTCTTGCGGACTGAGTGAGAACCTGAGTAAGAATCGTGTTCTTCATCTCATCTTGTTCCCTCTTCCTCTCTTCAGCTCTTCCGGCATCTGAACCTCCCTGTGAAGGAGAGTTTTAATAACTCAAAGGAAAGAACTTTGTAAATATGTTATGTAAGGTGAGAAAGAAACCTTAGAATACAGAGTTAAGAAATATCTTTCACCTGAAGGTAAACAACTGGGTCAATTCAGTAGAATTCATCTCCTCATCCCTAATACACAGGACAGCTAAGACAGTTATTTGCTACTGATTTAAATCCACACAAACACAACATTTGAACACTGTATGTTCAAATAGCATGAGTGTAAGGTGTTTGAATGTTTTGTTTGTGTGGCCTTAAAATGCTACTGATTTAACTAGCACAATGGGATGATAGCACCTAAATTTGTTTCAACCAGCCAAGCTCTTCTCATCAAGAAATTTAAAAACATACAGGAAAAGTTGCAAAAATACAATTCTAGTAGGAGAGTAAATAAATGAACGTATGTTGTTTGAATGTTGTGGTTGATTTAAATTGCTACTAATGAACTAGTAAAACAGGATGATGTTATTTAAATTATTTTTATGTTCAGTACTTGAATTGGATTGGACTGCACCAAAAAACAGCATTCCAATTGATATACAAAATAATCGTGTTTCGTTTCATAAAACTGAGCTAAATTAAAGCTTACAAAGGACTTTCCCTTATTGTTCCAATTGTTGAAATTCTCCAATCGAGCACTTGTGATATGTAGGACAACCAATTTTGATTTTTGGCATGAGTAAAGATTTTCCTCCTAGCTATGACATCCAGACTGGCTATGGAGCCTGTCTAGTCTCTCCACAGTTGGAACTGGGGCTTTCTCCAGCATGTATCAGGCTGACTAAACCTCCTGCTAGGGGTGAGGTTAAAAATGCAAGAGGATGAACCTCCATTTCCTTATGTATCATCATCATCATGTGGCACTTAATTATGCACAAGGGCAATTCATTCTTCCAAAGGTTATTTCCATTTAACTTCTATATTCACTTCTTGTCCTCACCCAACAATTCTTCATAATTTCCGTAGTAACAGTACTATAATAAACTTTTATGTAGAAAGGTACCCTGATATCATGATACTAATTGCTGGCACAAACTTTTACAAGTGGCAGCAACACAAAGATGTGGGCTGTAAACAAAATATATGTTAAACATTTTGAAGACTGAAGAAAATTTGTCTATGACTGCCTGTTCATATAGAATTTTGAAACTAAGCAGCTACATTAAGGAATGGAATAGACACATCCCTAGATATTTGTGAGGAAAATGCTTTTGAGGAATCATTGTCCACACAGACTCCACTCTGAAGATGTTAAGGTTCTGTTAAAGATTAACTAAGGATTGTTTTATTTCAGAGATCCAGTGGCTTTGTGAAGTAATATCAAGATATGCAAATCTCAAGTTGCATGATAAGCATTCTCTTTAAATTCAGTAACAAGACTGTAGAATCCAAAGGTTACAAAATTTATCACCACAAATCACTGACTTGAAATGTCAGGAGAGGTAAACTCACATGAATGCTTTTCTCCAACAATTTATCCCTGATAAGGCTCTTTGTTTTCTTCTGACATTCAGTTGAGTGTTCTTATCCCCATGTGAGCTAAAATGACCTGCTTGAAGAACCATCACTGTGCAAATACTAGAGCTGATACATCATCATCAATATGAAATGGACTATGAAGATTTGTCAAATTGTTTACAAATATGACATACAACCATGTATAAACTAGACACTGACAGAAAAGGGCAAATGAAATTGATTACCCACAACTTGCAGACATTCTTGTATGCAAGAATAAAATAGCAATATCAGTATTCCCATGCCATGCCATGACTCAGACAGTTGGTCGTCGGCCCTCACCAAGGAAGACCGGGTCCAAATCACAGGCCAAACCATATGGGATTTGTGGTGGACAAAGTGGCAATAGGGCAGGCTTATCCCCCGAGTACTTTGGTTTCCCCCTCTTAATGTTCCACCACTGCCCCCTTACCTAATCATTCCTCTATCATTAAAGCTATACAATATAGACAACTGACGGCGTGGTTAAATAACACGCTTAAAAACGCTGATACCGATTGCGAAACGTTAATGCACGAGGTTATTTTGCCACCGATTTTAAGTTTTCTTCGGATGCATATAATAGTAATAAAAAAGGTATGTTTTGTGTTCATTCGTACACCAAATTTCAGTAAAAAAAAAAAAAAACTTGACCATATGAACTCATAATTCACCTTGTATTCTGACTGAAGCTGAGCCAAACGTTTGGCTCTAATCTCCTCCAGATCTGCATCTTCCATTACTGTTCATGAACAATATGTAGAGCTATCCTAAATGCAGCACGTCCTTGGAGTTTTACTATGAAGTCTACAGTTCTTCCTTTATTTCAAATCAGACCTTGCACCACAACACGCATCAACCTTCCGCCATACTCGTTTACAAGCTCATCTCTGGCGGCACATTTCTTATTCTTCTTTTGCGCGTGCGGTACGTGATATTTTCGCAGGCACAGAGCATTAGGTCTACAGCTCTGATCCATGGTCTACAGTGTGTCGGTAATCCTGAGGTAGATTGGTACGCCAAGGATCGGTGATTGGTACCGTGGATCAGAATATATGCCAACGTGTAGTACTATGAGGGTTGATTAGCCGTGCATCTTCGTCATGAAGTAATGTGAAATGCCAACTTGATGCAACTAGGTAACTTCATTGATGTATTCTTAGCTCGACATGTTTCGGGTACATACGCCCATCATCAGGATCATTAGAAGTTGAGTTGCAGCATATGGTTTTCTGCACCGAATTTTTGGATGGGTGGTGGTCTTGAGCGCCGCTGCGTTGGCCGTGTTGCAGATAGTGCCGTGCGTTCGTACACAGTGCAGCAGCACTCAAGGCCACCACCCATCCAAAAACTCGGTGCGGAAAACCATACGCTGCAATTCAACATCTAATGCTCCTGATGGTGGGCGTATGTACCCGAAACATGCCGAGTTAAGAATACATCAATAAAATTACCTTGTTGCATCAAGTTGGCATTTCAAATTATTTCGTGTAGTACTCTGTTTCCCCGATATGTAGTCCGTGGTACGGGGAGGTTTATTCCACTAGAATGTAATCCATGTCCTGGCGTAAATGTCGTGACACATACCACGTAAATCCGACATTTGATATGACATTGTATCCATGTCGTTACAGTCATAATAATAATTATAAGAAGAAGAAGCTGAGAAAATTTTAAAATATAAAGACCTTATAATAGAAATTCAGCACGTGTGGAATGTGAGAGCAAAAGTGATGCCAGTAATGATAGGGGCAACTGGAACCAACTCAAAATCATTCAGACAGTACCTGAGCAACAGATTGGGAAAGCGCGAAATAAAAAACTAACAAAAAACATCCATTTTGGGCACTGTACACATACTTCGGAAAGTACCAATTTACAAGTAAAGAACATGTTGCATGTGCGAAATAGCATTACATGTAGCACAAACTAGTTAATATAGAACAGCTGCAACACTATATACCCTAGAAACATGGTTTGTTTCATGTATACAATTGTAAATACCCTGCATAAAAGTGACAACAAATAAATATAATAATAATAATAATAATAATTATTATTATTATTATTATAAAAACAACAATAATAATAATACTGCAGTTCTGTTATGTTGGGTTGGGCACCCGTGTGCTAGTGGGAGGGAAATTTGTGCAGCAGCCTGCAGAAAGCTACGACATGCACAGGCTATAAATGACAGTAGACTGTGTTTTATTTGCTTTCGCGCGGGCGTAAGGAGAAAATAATATGTCGAAGTCTGCTACTTCTTCGGGTACCAAAGGAGGCATTCATACGGTAAGTTCGGTAAACTCTACCGAAGTCTTATTTGAACTGGCTCTTTGGCTTTGTTGAAACTGTACGTGTTAAAACGGACACTAACTTTAGTTCGTATAATTTTAGGTTATGGGGTAGTGTCTATGTATATATTCAAACCACTAGTTTCGGCTTTCCGATTAAGTCATCATTAGACCTATTCATAAAGAAGAGCCATAGAAAAGGCTTCTACCTGCATGTGGAATTGAGATCTCTTTCCTTTACAGTGTAATCAAAAGAACTTGTGTTAAAATACGAGTTGTGTGAAATTATAGGATGAGTGTTAAAACTGTAGTTTTAAGTAGAGATGGTAGGCAGTTTATTGCATATTGAGACATAAGGCACACCAGTTTAGTATTTTCGTGGCACTGGAACCATCAGTTTTTACTCAGGCAAGTTAATTCGTTGTTCATTACAGTTCTAATTTAATGTGTATAATTCAGCAGAATGTCTTTGTTATTTCATTTCTCTTCAATTTTATCTTAAAGTATGTCTACGTTACTTTAACATTTAAGTTCGTTTCTCAAGTGTTAAGTGCACCACTGTTTCTTTGATGTGTTATAGGATTCAGATGTTCATATTACATATGAAGATCAGCAGAAAATAAATAAATTTGCTCGTCACAATGCAAAACTGGATGACTTGAAAGAGGAGCTCAAGGTTAAGCAGGTAAATTTTATATTTGTGAGTAAAAGTCTTCATCTGAGTGCTTGTTTCAAACACACAATTTTGTATTTTGTGTGAAGTTTTTGAAGACTTGTTCATTATGTTAGCACAGGAATATTGCGTTAAGCCTGGAGTGCAGTAACTACAAGATACCTACCTGAAGGTTATGACATTATTGTGGATACTACTGTTCTTGGACCCACTAGTGCATGATGCTTTTCACTATGATTGTTGCTTAAATGTGTATATTCTTGTACATGTACACTCAGGGCAAGCTGCTTTAGGGTGTATTGCAGATTTGTACCACACATTTTCAACACATTTTTGTTATATAAGCATGGTACTGTTAAATATATGGAACTGCTGAAATAGTTTTGAAATTGGAATTGAAGTTGTAGTGTAGTGCTTCTGGAACTATGCGCATGACTATTTGTAGTTCAGGTCTGTTTGTAAATAGTGTAGTACCTGATGATGGACAGACAGAGAAGAATGCCAGCATGTACATATGAAAACAGGCATGCATCCTAACAAGACACATAAATTGTAACACCGCAGAGGAGAAATAGGATACCTGTTAATTATTTGAACATTGCTGCAACATGTGTATGTATTGCCGTTCAGTCCTGAATGCTGGCATTACTTGTTCAGGGTATGGTAGCTTAACTCACTGGTGAAAACATTCTAGGTTTGTTTCAAATTGTGGTGCATGTAGATGATAAGTATGTGACTTTCTGAAAACTGTTTTCCTCATATACTGATAAGTTACTGGTATCTCTTTTCATTTTAATGTTTGTCATGTTTGTGGTAGGTCTAAAGTACAAATAAAACATGAAGTTTGAGAGTTATTTGACAATACAGATGCATGCTGAAGTCCAAGTCGCATTTAATAGCCATCGTACTGTAAAGCTGTAACTAACTTTTGTCCTCAAATGTTTTACACTTGGCAGTACAGATAACTGTTGCAGCTGTTGAGAGTGATTGATTTTCAATTGTGTGTTAAGCCTGGGGAGCTTATAAAATAGTACATTTTGCACTGTGGAATGATGTTTTGTGTTACTCATTTGGCACCAGCACAAAATTCTTAGTAGATTGTGGTGGAGATTGGAATTGAAATGAAGTTTGCATATGAAAGCCATTAAATGGCTGTCACCTGTACATGATTTTCAGCTTATTGAGCATCACACTGTGTGATGGGTGTTACCTGATGGTAGGCACCGAAGGAGCAATATAGCTGCTGCATAATGCTGTAGCATGTAGTCAGTTGTGGGAAGGCTCTGAGTTTCTTTACTGTAATGTGAATTGTGTGTGTGAGATACCTAGAATTTTTTCAGTGCCAAAAATAAGTTTAAAATCTTGGAATATAGGGGTATTGTTTCAATTCTTGGCAATTATTGAGCCACTTGTATACATTGTTGTGTGGTTGTGTGTGAAATGCTTGAAGTTAGCATGAAAACTTAAGGAATTGTGCACTGTGGGTTGTATTTTAATATCTGATAGCCTAACACTGGAAGTTTATTTTGTGCATTTTGGTTAACAATTTTTGAAATCAAAGAGTTGAAACATGCAAATGTTGTTAATCTTGCGGCTGTCATCAACCACCACCACCATCACCACCACCATTCATGTCACTGACGCTACTACTAATACTGCTACCTCTACTACTATTACTATTATTGCTGCATATTTGTGTGTGTAATTGAATAGTTCAGAGATGTCTGTAATTTATACTGCATTCACTTTTTGGATGTTCTATCCATATATATGTATATACACAAATACATACATGCACACTCTTTTCAGAATGAATTGAAAAACATGGAAGATGCTTGTGATGAGCTCCTGTTAGTTGATGGTGATGAAAATATTCCATTCTTTATGGGCGAGGTGTTTATATACCATGGCATGGATCAAACACAGGTACAGTACAAGTCTTTTATAATGTGGATTTTTTATTACATCTCTGTTTTATGAGACCGTATGGAACTAGTAAACTCCAAGATACAGTTAGTCTTGAGTAGCTCCTTAGGTGCACAGAAGTTCCCTGAAGATCGTGATGGTTTATTACTGTCTTCACAACAACCTATATTTGGACCCTTGCCTGAACCAGTCCATTGTTCTCATCTGCATTCTGAATTCCTATGTTTTTTACCTATAGCTAACTGAAATAAATCTGACACAAAGTCTTTATCACAAATTGCGTTGCACGTCAATGTTTTCTGAACAATTAATAGTGTGTGCTGTGCATCATTATCCCATCCTTTTGCCCTGCTTGCTCCCCACTCACTGCATGAAAACATTTTCTGATTCCGTATCGGTTATACATAAAATTGCCAGGGTTAAAAGTTTTGATTTAGTTTGGGTAAGAATGTAGTTAAGTTTGCATGTGTAATTGACTGGTGCTTTCTGTTGCTACAGAAAATGCTGGATGAAGCCAAGATCCGGGTTCAGTCTGAAATAAAAGATTTGGAATCAAAATGTGCAGAACTTCGCAATATCATGGGTGATATGAAAACTCAGTTGTATGCTAAATTTGGAAATCACATCAATTTGGAAGCAGAAGATGATTAAAGAATGTAGAAGTAGTACTGGGAAGATATTAAAACTCAGGAATGTTACTAAAATCCTGAAACATGTATTTATTAAATTCTGATTACTTTGATTTGTTCAGAAAACCTGTGGCAGGATCCATTTTCATATCAGTACATTTTTGATTTAACACTGTTAATGGCTTATCATGAATGATGGATATGTAAACTATCTTATAATTGTTCGTCATGTACTGTGCCAACAGAACAATGGACTCACATTGAAACCCTTTCTTTAGTTTCCTTTTGAAGTTTTTTTTCTTTTTCATGTACCTTGAAATAAATATGAAAATGTAACATGGATTGAAGAGAAACACCTTTGATCCTGTATTTTTATTGAATATGTTTAAGTGACCACAGTAACAATTTTCTGTTTGAATTTGACACAACCTGCATTGAAGATTATTCTTGATTTAAAGCATAAAAAACTTGTCTCCTAGGTGACTCTTAAATCGGAGTTCTACTGTAATTAATAATTCAATAATTTTTCCTTTATCCATCACTAAGGTATTGTGCAATTAATAGGTTTAGATATGACTTGGATTTGTACTTTTAATGCTTTTCTTATTATGTAACTGTCAAAGGCCCATTGTGTCTTTTAGGGCATGTCATTGATGTCCACAGCTGGCTCACTGTGGACTGAAGACACAGCCTAGCACATTGTTAGATTTAAATTGGACCAACAAGGGATACAGCTGTTCTAATGCTTGGTGCTTTAAAAGTTATATCATCCAGTGATATGAAATAGTCTTTATTTTTCTTCTCCTTCTCAGGTAGCAATTTGTTGTCTGTATCTGCGACTAGTCCGCATTTAATTGTTACCCTTTATTGGACGTGTGTATAATTAATATCCCAGCATTTACAAAACTTCTAGCTGACCAGGTGTTGCATTGTTAATGGTAATAACATTATCTCAAATTTCAAATATGACTGGAAGCTGCCTAATATCAGAGATTTTATTCCTGAATTAAAATCTAACCACTAACTCTTAAAATCCCTACTTCCAGACGAAGATGAAGTGTCACAGGCAGATTGCATTTGCTAGTAAATTCCTGTGCTCATTTACCTACACCACAAAGGTGTAATGATTTTTTTGTGTTATGAGCAGTGTTCAGAGAATGAATGAAGCCTGTAAACTAAGGGATTGCTGTATTTGTAATGCAGTTTTGTTAAATACACCTGTAAATTTATTAGCAATTTATATATCATTACCCAGTGACAAGACCAGAAGAGGTATTTTGTTTTCTCTACATTTGGATCATTGTTATTGTACCTATTAAATTTTAATACAGCTGATGTGAATATCATAACAAACTTTCTACACTGGAATTTTTGTTGTTGTTGCAGTATGTCCCTGCTAGAATGCTACCAGAATCAGTCACTACCTGCCCCTCTCCATTGATTTCCACTACCTTTCAATTCTTCCTCTGGTGATTAGGGGTGTCCCTGAGCTATAACTTGTGTGTATGTTTTCTGTATGTATTGTTAATTGCTCGGTTTGAGTTAACCCTTTCATAAAAATTGGACTACAGTCAACGTGCTATGTGATACAGAGAATACTGGGCGACCACTAACATCATCAACCAAGAAGATGCACAGTAATGGGTAGCCATTTAAATCCTGGATCTTTTGTAGAAAACTGGGAACTTAATTCTGGCTCTGAAGGGTTAATTTATTAACTGTCAATGCATTAGATGAGAATTGAAATAAAAACTCAAAGAACAGTAGGAAGGCATAGTCATGTTTGGAGCATGCAGTGTCTGTTAGATTTTGTTGTGCTTTATATCAGTCAGTAATTGAAATTATTGGTTGTGGGAACTGATTTAGTGTTGACAGAGCTAATTAACCGCAGAAGTATTAAACTGCACGGAGATGTTAAATTCACTTAATACTGATACTGTCATATAAAAGAAGTAGACATTAATGAGATGTATGTTTTAAGACAGACACCTGTCATTTTTGTTACAATATTATGTGATGTTTCTGGTAAGTTCAGTTTGACAGTAATGTAAAATAATGATTATAGAAAAGCGGTGGATATTGACAGGCAGATGCACTTAACGTCTTAATGTAGCCATTTTCTGCACTGATTACAGTGACTGCACAGGGAATATATGTAACCAGTATCTGACATCATAGCAGCATTTCCGTAACTACAGGAGTGATGCTTATGCTACTGTAACTTGGTTGTAAGTTCTTCATTTGCAGAAATGACTTGCAATGCGTGAAGGTGAAATTGGGTTATGTAATTGCGGTTTGCCAGACTTGGCATCTCTTGATTTCTACATGTAGGGATACATGAAGAATTGGGGTATTGGGAGGAATGAGACACACAAGATGAACACCACTGATGGTCCTGTTACCATACGGAACATAATAAAAGCGTGTGGAAGCAACACGTGCTGCTCTAATATGAGTGTGCTAGTGCACAGCTAATGCAGGAGGCCACTTTGAACAGGAGTCCATTTATGTACATTGTGCCATAACTTAGTGCTGAACATAACTACATATCAGTTGGTATTACAAACAATGTGAAGATTTTTCAATCAAAATTAATTAATGAATAACCACTTGAATTGATGTTATGGCACTAGAAGTAGGTTTGTTGATATAAGTGGCCTGGGACTAAGTAGACAGGATTTGTGCAATGCCATGTCTGTTTCCAGCCATATATAACAAAACAAGTAAAGAAGTATTATGAGAATGAGTAAATAGTTTAAGTTGAAGTAATTAGTATAAACTTTTTATTCAAGTTCCTTAGTTTATTTTGCCAACAAAACTGTAAGCATTGTTACTGCTTAGTATCAGCTATTTTTTTAATACACACACACACACAAACACAGCACACACACTGCAGCACACACATGCAGCGCACACACACATGCAGCACACACACACATGCAGCACACACACACATGTAGCACAAACACACACACACACAGCACACACACGTGCACGCGTGCACACACACACACACGCACACACGCAGCAAACACACACACACACACACACACACACATGCTGCACAAACACACAGCACACACACACACACAACACAACACACACACAGCACACACATGCACACACACACACACACACACATGTTGGAGTTATATTAATCTCAGTATCTCTCCTGATGTTCATGAAAGTGTGTGTTATACCTCCTAGAAGCAGCAATGAAAGTTTCATTGTGTGTCACTGACAGATGGGATTGTGCAGGTCATCAGCTTGGAAATATGGTAAAAATGTCAGCTTATTGCAGTGAGAGTGAAGGGGTAGTTTCTATTGCAGGAAACTACACTGCATAAGGACATCTGGTGGGTGCACACCATTCTAACCTTGCCTCAAACCCTATCTGATACCTGATGTTTTACATATTTTTTGCTCTTCATGGGTAAAGTAAGTGCATATTTGTGAGGTAATGTCTGCTTGTTTTATTTCCTAGATCACTAAGATGTGAACATTTAATCTGATATTGAAGACATGTCCTGAAAATTGCTGAGCAGATTTAATTTTGGTGCATTTTGGTCGACTACAACCTTTACTTAACTGAAACTCAAATAAAACTTTGGCACATGACATGCCATGGAAGTCCTGTTATGAAAACTAACTTTTATTTTTAAACACTTCCTGACATATTTAGTGAAAGGCAAGGGAAGTTCAAGTTATATATTTGTGCTGTGGCTTGTCTCTCATGAATATGAACTTTGCTAACAATAGATTATTTTTGGCTGTGTGCAGTGTAGCATTGCTGCCTTTGATTAGCGCTGTCAACATTAGATATTTATATACAACAGTTGAGTATGAAAGAGAGTCATGAAAACTCTAGGAACACTTGTAGGAAGCCTGGGTTTTCCCAGCAAAAATTCTGTGCAGGCTTTGTTAACCTGCACGTACTGTAATTATCATCGCAGTAATACATATATAATATAAATTGTGAGATCTTTATCATGTAATTGTCAGTATTTACATGTTGTATCATCCAAGCTATTTTCACTGAAAATTGTATTGAAATTAAGTTGTGTGATTCTGCAGTGTGAGAGAGTTGGCTATCTTGGAAACCAGGTCGAGGACTGTACAGAGGCATGCTGCTGTGTTTCCAGTGTATACAGTTGAAGAATGAAACTTTCCTGGGGACACAGCCGTATAACTACTGTCATGTTTGGACAATTGTATAAAGTCTCCCCTAAAAATGTATTTTAAAACTCTTAAGTGATGAGCTGATCAACAGATTCGGTTTTGGGAGCCCAAATATACATTCAAGTGTTCACTAAAGCCCACCTCTGACCCTATTTTGAGTCACTCCAGGCCCTGCTACTCTGTTGCTGTAGGATCCACTGTGTTGTTGTCTGTGTATCTACATCTAGCAGTCACTATTCTTTTTTGAGGAGTCTTGTGCATATTGTCTTGGTTTCCCCTCAGTGCATGCTACATATCCTGCCCATTTTTTCGTTGATTTATTTGCCTGAGCAATATTAGGTGAAAATAAGAAATTATTATTCTTATGTATGCCTCCTTCGGTTCATTCTCTTGTTCCTTCCTCTGTTTAGGTCCGAATATTTTCAGTACTTTGTTCGCAGACATTCAGCTGTGTTCAGGAGAGATCGGGAACTCCATAATTACACATTTATCTCAGAAATTTCGTACGGTTAACAGATGCTTATTAAAACTAACATAATGAGTTGTCACACTAGGGCGTGCAAAGACCATTTCTTTTTGAAATTCATGCACGTTTAATTCCGTTGCAGTATCTCTTAAATTTAAAGTCAAATACAGCTACGGTATATGTCAAAATGTATAGCTCGTTTGTTATAGTGACTAGGCCACGGACTGGACGACCGAGGAATCGGGGTTCTGTTCCCATCAGGGGCGCTTTCCCCGGAGGTAAAGTGGCCCGGATGGAAGTTGGGCGTTTCATTTAGCGCCGAGATTCAGAACGAGTGTCGCTGTACCTCCACTTCTGTCTGTGCCGTCATTGCATGCACGGGGACAACTTAACCTTTTTCACTTTGTTGTACGTGTATGTCTGTCCATTTAAGCCCGAATTTAAGGCGAGTTTTTTTAAAAATAAAAACACAAAAGTAGGCTCGCCGCACAAGCGAGAACTCAAGGCATTTCCAAATAACACGCCAGGGACGTGTAATTTCTTAGTGTATAGGGACAATAAGGCATGCTATAGCCCTGTCTTGTGTCACTCGCTGTTCCAGTGAAGCCGTAATATTAGTTGCAGTGTAAACTTGATCAGTATTCGTATATATTTTTTAAATTTTCATAGTTTTTTTCTACATGCCTCAAAGGAAAAGGAGTCGTCTTATATTCGGGCTTACACGGTGTATACGGGCGTGTGTGTGTGTATAAATATACAACTCCGTGTATAAATTAATCCGTACGCGATATTTCGCATTGTTGCTTTCCATTTTTCAACATATTCCACCCAGACCTTTCAAAGGATGAATATTTTCTGACGGAAACGGGAGTCTTTTCGTTTGGGTTTGGTAACCACCGTTATTAAATCTGCAATAGGCTTCTTGGCCGTACGAGAACAACCCAATTATTGCTTCTTTCTGGAGTATTATTTCAATAGGTAAGCTACCTCGTTCTCGTAGCCCTATAATTTGAGATTTCCCTTCTCGAGATTATTCCCTGCATCATTTCAATAATTCCCGCTTTTCATAGGATCTCTAGGGAAGCAGATTTCGCCCAGCACTTACCAAGATTTTAAAAACAACGTTGATGGGAAAAGTGCAATAGATTCGGCTGTCAAAATCCATTGCCTTCAGTTTCTCCAAGTAAATAATCTCGGTTGTCATAAATAGGCCACGACCACTTACACAAATCTTCCCCATCCTACACCGTTACCTCATTAA
>Ga0123355_10007680_pt1 | contig 16202 bp, 11 predicted proteins | sample TergutEmb28metaG_3_FD_89872 | JGI IMG/M metagenome (GOLD analysis project Ga0123355, IMG submission 89872) | Embiratermes neotenicus P1 segment gut microbial communities from Petit-Saut dam, French Guiana - Emb289 P1 | ecosystem: Host-associated > Arthropoda: Insects > Digestive system > Gut ...
AGGGGGAAAAAAAGAGAGAGAAAGAAAAAAAAAAAAGAGGGGAAAAAAAGGGAAAAATTTAAGGTAAAAAGGAAAATTTACTAAAAAAAAAGGGAGGGAAGGGGGGGGGGGGGGGGGGGGAGGTGCTGCATTGTTGTCACCTTGATCTTTGCTAAGAAATCCTTGAACAAAACTGACCAGTGTGCTGGAGCATTGTCATGAAGGAGGAACCAACCGTTGGTTCTCCATTTTTTCAGAAGTTTTCGTTCTGAACACATCCCTAAGATGACGAGGGATGTCGATGTGCATTTCTTTATTCACAGTAGCAATCCCTGTACATATACCTGCAAATTCTGGGAGCATTCTGAATATACTGTGTATATTGTACAATAAAATAGTTTCTGGGCTGAATTTATTTCTCCATAGCAACACTGCCTACTAATCAGTGTTTTCCTCTTCAAAGTGCTGTTCTTGGTATTTTATACAGACAGCACAGTGGTTGCACCATAATTTGTAGCATTGTGTGAAGTGCAATTTTTGAAGACTCCCTTTAACGCCATATTAAGTTCTGAGGAAAGAAAGAAGTCACATATTGCTAAAGCTGGTGAGTAGAAAGGGTGTGGAATGGTGATTATTTTGTTTTAGGGTGGAATCTCACATACAGAGCAGGTGTGGAGCATGAAATTGGTGGCCTTCCATTGTATGTTCTCATTGCCTGTGAAATTCTCTGAACTGACACAGATGAAAATCCCAACATGTTAGCACTTCAGATACAGTGATGCTGCTGTTTCTGAGGACAGGTTCATGCACTGTATCCAGCTTTCATCTGTTTTACTCATTGGATGTCCAGAGTATGTGGTGGAATTTGCAGCAAAAGTCACATGCTAATGGTCTTGGCCAACCACTCAGAAGCTTGTGTCATTATCATTGTCTGCTCTCCACAAGCTATTTTCAACATTTTCAAAGTTTACATATTATTTTTCCCAAGTTTAAAGCACAATGTGATGCAGACACTCTGTCTTTTCCAGTCTGCCATCTTTCAGGTACACTATAATTGTGACTGCAACAACACACCCTTGTACGTAAAAAGCTATTACATGTGGCATGTGTACAGCCTTATTTCAAGCATGAATTGACTGTGTACACTAGGATAGAAATATGTGCCAGCAGCTGTAGTGCACACAGTCCACAAGCTATTTTATCATACCATGTATGCATGCTAATGTTTAGAAACCTTTATATTTCTTATTAGAGTAACTTTCTTGTAGAGATTAACTGTTCAAGATTTGAGAGTCTCATGGCTGTATTAATATCATGGTTTTCTAACATGTGATGCCATGAAGATGGAGACAGCAGATTTCTTTGAAATGCCCATATCTATCTTCCAAACTATACAGTGTCACAAGACAATGGGCTTGATATCCACCTTTGTGATTATCTCAAATCTCCCACAGTAAAGATGCTTCAGGGTAAAGATTTGAGTCTTGTGGGATGTGCCATGTGTCACTGTGTTCAAGCCTTTGCTATGGCTGCATTGTAGGAGTGACACATTTGTGGTCTAGCCACATGGGACTACTATACTATGCTGCAGGTTTTCTTTAAGCACATCCACAGTTTGGGACAGACTATTAACCTTTAGGCACCTTGCATCCTATATATAGGACAGGTGTACCACCACTCCCCAGAGTTTGCTTTTTATATATTTAGTCAACAAATATATTATTTAATTATTTTTTTAGACTTTCGCCATCTTCGTTTATTCCTCCACAAAATGCCGTGTATTTCGTAATGGTAAACTTCTTGGTTCATAAAATATTTACGTTGTATGTAAATGGTGTGCTAAACTGTAAATGTCCAGCTCCAGGGCCAAAGGGTTAAGTTCAACATGGAAAAAGAAACAAGTATTATGTTTCCGGTTGTGGACCTGCACAAATCACTCACTCCACAGAAAACCAACCCAGAGTGGCTGCTACTTCAACTACAGTTCTAACCATCCACTGCACATGAAAAGGAGAGTCATTCACAGCTTATGTATTAGAGCCACCATTATATGGCAAAAGAAACAGGGTCTGACAGAAGAAATGGACAGTGTCAACCGTGATCTGCAGCTTAGCAATTATCCGGTACGCTCTTCAACTCAACTGACAGCACTCCCATGGAAATGAGTCATCCAAAAAGTCAGGGAATGTTACTTGCATTGGCGTTTATACCTCATGAAAAGCGTGTCTGAGGAGTTGAAATGCATTGTAGACTGATGTAATATAAGGACAGTATTTAAAACAAAACATACCTTCAGGTTCTAATATTGTATGTACCGTGCATGATGCAAAATTTTCATATTGTATGTACCTTGCATGATGCAAAATTCAGTTTATCAAACCAACCTTACATGTGCTGCATTGTGCACACAATAGATACACAATCTCCTACATGTTATGGCACTCAAGAAGTTGGAGATTGTGTATCTATTGTGTGCATGTAAGGTTGATTTGGTAAATTGATAACCCTCAGGTGTTAATTTACATAAACTAAACTACAAGGGACATCCATGATAGATGACACACCATGTATTCTGTGTCAATGTGCCATTAATTATGCTGGGGAAACAGCTAGGCTGCTCTCTGTGTGGCTGAGGAAATGTAAACAGAATCTGAAACAGGGACATCTGAAAATATCCAAATTGGCCCAGTATGCCTATGAAGGTCACAGATATTTTGGAATGAAGTCAAGATCCTCCAGATAGAGCCCAGCAGCAGGCACAGGGAATATGAGTTGTCAGGGCACATGGCTTGTTTGGAGAACACCATCTGCCAACCTCATTTGGAAATCTCTCCTATTTGGATCTCACTAATCAGTAATGAGGTTGACAAATAACATGCAAAAGTGATGGATTCTGGAAGCGAACCTGTAGGCAGGTACTGTCAAACGTACTAGTTCTGTGCTACTAAGGGTATTGAAAACCAAGAGCAACTACAGCAATGCTCAACCAGCTGACTAGTTGTACAGTATTGCAGGCTTTAATGGACAGACACAGTCAACTTTATGGGATCTGGATATGAAGTACACTTTATCTATGGCAAGAAGTTAGACAGTGTATTCGGTTTTAAAAGGCAATGGAATTTGGTGTCTGCACCATTTCCTACTGCTGAAAGAACAGTTGTAACTACAACGTTCTAACCACCAGGACCACCTACAGAGTGCTGTTCTTTAGTGAGAGAAAATATCTACAGTGACCATTGATGTATTTCATGTACCATTGTACATGAAATTTGGATAACTGTATTTTCTAAACTGCTGTTGAAATATATTGTATTTACTTATTTGATTTTCATCCAAGTTTGATCCCAGTATAAACAGTTATCACATAGTGACACTTATTTGGGAGGAAATGTAGTTCTGTGTTTAATTTTAAGGTATGCAATGGAAAAAGTCTAATCCAGTGAATTCAGATGTTGTACACCATTGTCAGCACCATGTTACTGAGTACATGATTCCCCAGGGTTTGGAAGGACCATGTTGCCTTCATCTTCAAGGGTACCCAGTGTCATGCCTCAGCAGCACTGCTATGAGAACATGAAGCCTTGCTTCCTTCAGGTGTTGTAAGGGGTAGGGGATTTATTTAGTAGCTGAGTGACTCAGTTTTCAAAAAGGGCTTTCTTCTGTGGAGTTAGCTGATTGATTATGTTGTTAATTGAAATATCTAATTATTGTTTACAGCTTACCCTGTCAGATTGAAAGGTGTAATATTTGTTTCGTTGCAATACTTCTCGGCCATATTATAAACAGCTACTTGAAATACCGTTTCGTTAAACTGTAACAAATAAGATTCAAATTAGGTTTGTTTTGCTGTTTGTTGTGTTTGACTTCATGTGCCTATATTGTGAGTTTGCCCTGTGGACACAGAATAAGAACACATTTGGTATGTGCCTGTCAACTGTTTGGCCTGGCTTTCTTTAACTATTTATTGTGCAGTGGTTACTAAGAGGGCGCTTACTTTATCTGACAACTAACACTTGTCACTTACTGCTGTTTATTCCATTGTACGTGAGGACAGTCAGCTTAATGGGCTTCATTAGCATGATGAACAAGCTGACAGCAAAGAGTAACCAGTAGTTGTCAGGTAAAGTAACGTGCAATTTTCTTTGACACTGAGAAGGTGCATCTTGCTCACATTTTGTCTGTGGGTTGTGAAAGATTCTGACAAGAAGCAGCGAATTACTTCACTAACTACAATTAACCATCTAGTCTTTGTAATGGGAAAGCTGCGTGTCCTCTGCTGTGTTTGTGTCCTCACACCCACAGTGTCTGAAAATTTTGAATAGGAATTCTGATTTTATCCTCAGTCCACACTCTTCCCTATTTGCAGTCTTTTATCTTACCTGTAGATTAATTTTTAACAAGAACTGAATTTTGAAATGTTATTCACATGCCCCTAGGCTTCAGAGGCATGAGAGTGCATCTGGACAGGTTACAACTGCTTGCATCTTCTGAACAGTTGAAGTCAGGTGCCTAACCTTAATTCAGGACATGCCTGTACGAGAACATGGTACAAAGTGTCTCTGAAGCACAGACCTTTTGTTTGATTAAGAGGAGCAGCACAGTCACTGTGTTCTGTGTAATCAACTAAGTGACACCTATCTGGTACTGTTCATGGACACTTCCAATTGGAGCGATGCAAATCAGTTTTTGCTCAGTGTCATAAGGCAGCTGTTAGACTCTAGTTTGTTAAATAGGTGCCAAACTCTCAAGGGAACTGCTGCCTACACTGTCAGGGTATCTCATCATATCTGTTTGACCAAACGTGTGTTGTATCTCATATCATTTAACATTCAGCTCCACTTGATACAATGTAATTAGGCACTCCATCTTTTTGCAGGTAGCACCTCCTGGCCTGTGATGGTAATCTGCCTGCTACTTTTTATATTGCAGTTACCAGCATCTGAATTTGAACTGCTGCTGCTAAACATTAAGAGTCAAATACAATTACTCACATCTCCATCCAATACTTTGACGTATACAGTGACATCATGATCAGCACTTGGCTCAGTAGTGCTGGAGGTAAGTGTTGGGGTCGTGGTGTTTGGTGTTTCGCTCGGGACTCCTGCAACATCATGCAAGTGCTGGAAAGAAGACTTCATATTGCTTACTTTTTTTGGGATCAGACTGGCAAGATCTATCCTTATGTATGAGGGGATGATACATGCTGTTCTATATATAGGTGTTTGCAAGTAGTTACAAATAGGAGCAAAAGATGACATTATTAAATTGGTATGTTACAGGCAGTGAGGGAGATAGTAAATATGCCAGAAGATGGTGGCAGTGGACAGAATGCCTGAGTTTGTGTGTCAGGATATGCATGTGTTTGTAGGTAGCACTGCCTCATGCATTTTTATTCTATCAAATGTAAATGTACAGGGAGTACTTTTTATTATGTCCATGAACACAGCAGTTATTGTGGTTGCATTTTGACATATAAAGCTTGAAGTTCCTGGGAATGTAGAGTCCCTCTTTTTCTTATGCATTTCATTTTACCTTATTCAATAGGAGGTTCTCACAGTGTTGACCTCCAGCTTCTATAAGTAGGTCTCACACATACAAACAATATTCCCTTGCAAGTGGTGAAGCCCTTGTCTTAAAATATTGTTTCATTTTGAAGAATATTCTTAACTCTTGCAAAGAACATGGTGTGTCCTACATTTTTCTTTGTGTGTTCAATCTCTGAGTAATGGTGTCAGAATTAATTTAACAAACTCATGATAACATGTTTCTCCGAAAAACAAGATTCCTGTGGCTCTGTGAACATTCACTGCTTGCCAGATGCCATGTACAGGGTTATGTAAAGCACATTATTGAAATGTATGGGGATTTCTGGAACACCAATATCTGCCATTTTGGCTGTTTACATTCCTGCTTAATGTAAACCATGATGCATCTGGGAAAGAGACAGGTTTTTATATTTTATTTTCAACCAACACTGAACCTATCATTTCACAATTTTCAGCCATATTGTATATTGCACTTTTACACATCACTGTTAATGGGGGATCTGTTATACAAAGCTTTTGGTGACTTTTTTCCATGATTCATTCTTTGCAATTATAATAGGCCTAGACCAAGACTTTCTGATGTCCTTGTGTAATATAGAGGTGTCTACCAAGTGCTTCTTCCAGCCATGCAGTTAACAGTGGCTATAAGACAACCAAGATGTGGCTATGAAGCCCATACCTGCTGAGCTTGCATTTTCCTATGCTGCAGAACACAGTAAATCTACATCTGTGTAGCTGTCTGGACAGAACTTTTAAAGTTATTCTGCTTAGGTTTCTTTTGATGAAGTTTGTGTCTGGCATTTTTTTGTTGAAATCTGAAAAGGATTGGTGAGAGTTGGTAAATAGCTTTACTGTTTCATAATCCATATCTACGAATAATTGCACGAGGACACACTTGGTAGCTGTTGGCATGAGGGTGAAGTGGCAGGCCCGTCATGGCGGAAGCACTGTGTATGCACCACCTAACATTCACCATGTGTTTCAATAATTTCCAAATTGGCTGAAGCTGCAAATGTATTTGTAACAGAGCAAATGTTTTTGAAAGAGGTATTATGCTGCCTGGGTCTTTCGCTGTGAGCCTAACAGTGACCACGTCATGTTGAGTGCAGCTGTGTACAGTGTTCAGGGAGCTTAGCTATCAAGTAATTTCTTCACTGCCTTACTGACAATATTACAGTTGTCAGTAAGGCCAACAGTACACATCAGTTTCTGATACAGAATTTGTGGAAGTATTTATGACATTTATCCATGCAGTATTTCACATGTCTTTGTCCTATGGTTGTTAGTGTTCACCATCAAACTGAATACAGATTTTTGTAACTGCTGTATTGTTTTGCAGTCTACAAAACTAAGTTATGTGTCTGATTTTAGACTTTGGCTGCGATGTAGATGAGAACTGCACTCTTCTGCATTGTTACGCAGTGAGTAGTGGTAATTTCTTGCTGACGTTTGGGGGCCACTTGTCCCGCGACGTCAGTAAGGAATTTTCACTGTTTGCTATGTAGTAACATAGGGCAGTTCTCAAGGCTATGTGCATTTTGAAGACTTGTTCCACACACATAGTTTCAAGATACAGATCTTCTGGAATGTGATGCCAGATGGTCGGTTCGGTAGTTTGTGACATTCTGAAGGACTGTAGTGCCTTGTCCCTGCAGATGAAGGCACTGTGATCCTTTTAAACTACTTGCTCAGTGATAGAGTGTCATATCCCAGAAGACTCCAGTCTTCAGCAACACCCATAAGAGAACCCACAATATTGCACAGTTTCAAGACCATACATTAAAAGATGCTAGAATTTCTCCAACTGATAAGTTTCCATGACCACCATATGGTTGCTGCTGATGATAGAATTATGGAGCATCTTTTCATGTTATATTCTTGTCACTCTTCATGAGAATCAGGCAGCTGAACACAACACTGGGCAGTTAGAGACCCAGAACCTGTGGACATTATTACATTAGCCTGCTGTCTAGTGTACGTATGTTTGACCTCTAGCTAACTAACCATGTGTATTTGTGTGTTGTACAGTGTGACATGGTGCACAGCATGCCCACTGAGATACCAATTGTTGACTTTTGCTACCCACTCGAAGAGGCTGGGTGGACTTCAGAGCTGGTGTGGCTGTATGCCTGCATGAGGAGCCAGAACCTCATTCCTCAGTCATCCAGCTGATAGTCTCTTCACTATGCTGGCTGCTGAAGGTGGGAGATGATGTCATTTGGGTGTTGTTGTTACTGACTGTCAAGGTGCAGACACTGACTGAGCTGGTTCATTGTATGGTCCAGTGCTCTATTGCCATGTTTTGTAGCAAACAAGTTTGTTGACCAGATTGGCAACTAAAACTCCCCCAAGGAATCCCCTCTAGCATGGAGTTAATCTGTCATTTGTATGCAATGGAGTAAGCATTGCTTTGTCAGTGGATATTGCGCTAGTTACTTAACAGCTGAAAGATGATGGTAGTTTGTTGAAATACTTGCACATACCTTCGTAGGACAGCTTGAAATTGTTGTCCATCCATGTGTCTTGGGTGATCCCCTCCGATATTACCAGCAGCACGATCATTTCATTGTGGTCAACCACTCGGAACATTCTTGGCTTCCGAATTTCACCGGTTATAACAACACTTGCTTCATCTTGTACCAGTGAAGGACCTGTGATATATGTGGATAATACACTTGAAATGTATTGCAGAATTTGTGCGGTACTTGGGCATATTATACAACAATGTATATGTTTATGGGTGCACATGAATGAGGGGTTAAGTGAGTGTTATTTCTGTGACTTGCTTCCTTTCTTCTGCAAACAAATACCCATGTTATGACACAGGCTTAGAATGCAGAATGTTGTAGCATGTTTGAAGGAAATTAACTTCTTCCTGTGGGACAGCATTGTTAAAATGTTTGTGGGCTGTTTAAGTTATGTGAATATGAAGACAGCTTACAAATACTGGTGTCTTGTGGAGTGTGATTGAGTGACTGACTGAGTGTGTGCTTATCGTCCTTCATGAAGACAAGTTAGGAAATATCTGCAGACCATAACACTTGTGGGGTGTGTGCTGTGTTGTTGTCACTAGATTTAAATGTGTGTATTTGCAAGCATCGAAGATGCATATATTTGAAATGTACCCGTCCACATCTTACTCAGAACACACTGTAAGTTTTCTCTGTATCTTAGCAATAGATATACAGTTGATTATAATCAAAATCTTGTACATAGTAAGATAAAATATTTAAAATTCATCATGCTGTATTTTATTATTTAGATCCTCATGTATTTGTTTGCTCTTAGCTTTAAACTGACAGAGAACACTCTCTAAATGGTAAAGAACACTGATGGCTAGATATTGCCATAAATGTGCATGTGTGTGTGTGTGTGTGTGTGTGTGTGTGTGGGTTGTCTTCATGTCAAGTGGTTGTTATTTTTGTGTGATTTGAACTGATATGGGTGTCACATTTTAGTAACTACCCAAATATGAAATTTCATAAAAATCTATCCAGTGGGAGTTATGCTGTATCAAGCAGAAAGACGGAGAAACAGACATAATGGAACTAATAGTTGCTCTTCCAAACTACCTTGTCATTGTACCTAACAAGTGTTTGTAACATCAGTACACTTCTGCCAGACTACACAGTGAAGTGTCTGGGAAGACAGCAGTGGTCCTCACAGTCACTGTCACAAGAGCCACTGGATAACTCGCTTTTCACAATTTCTGACTTAACCCCACTTCAGGCAAACTTGCAAATTATATAAAATATAGATTAAACCAGGTGAAATATTAATAATGAATTATGGATACAGGAGGATAGAGAGTAAACAAAGCATGTAAATGACATAAATGAGAATTTTATGACATCGATTGACCATTTGCTAGACAAAGAAGTAAATGCTCAAATATGTTCTGTGCTTAAAATCAGTCATACAGTTGAAGAAAGGAGAAGAGAAATGCATATAGAATTTTGGTGGGGAAATCTGAAGGAAAGAGGTCATATGAAAGGCCATAAATGTTGGTGGGGGCATAAAATTAAAATAGCTCTTAAAGAAATTGGCTAGGGGTTCATAGATTGAATTAGTGTGGCTCAGGATAGGGGCAGATGGCAGGTTCTTGTGAGTGTGCTGATGGACCTTTGTGTTCCATAAAATGTGGGGACTTTCTTGACCAGCTAATAAAATAGCAGCTTATCAAGAGGGACTCTGCTGCGTGGACTTAGTTTTTTAGTACAGTTGAAAGTAGTATGGTATGTAGGGTGATTCAGGAGAGTGCCAAACTTCAGGGTACATTATTCATGAGATTTTGATGGAAGTACTTTCAGACAGGCATTTAGATTAGAAACTTTTGGAACATAATCCACAGTAATGTTACCCAAAATCATGATCAGTATATCCCTGTGATTGTGAGATTCACCCTTAATCATCCTGTATAGGAACAGATGGAGACATTGTGAATAGAATGGATGAAAGCAGCTGTCAAAGTACCATGTAAAATGGAATTGTACATGTACAGGGTGAAGAGTAAACAAGAGAGAGTGAGCACTTTACAAAAAGGGATTTGAGGCTGTACAAGCTACATGATGGCTGTACTGTAAAATCAAAAACAATTAGAAGTATTTAACCTAAAATGGTGATACACAAATTATATACTGGCTGTTGCCAAAGACAGATTTTTGTTTGACAGGAACTGTGCCTAGTTCCAGCATTGTATTGTAACAAATGGATCATTGTCATTTACCTGGGCTGATGATTAAATAGTTGCCAGCATTTTCATTTAAGTCCAAGGAGCTGATAGTGACATTCACATCATAAGCGTCACTATCATTAACACTGATGTGCCACTTGTATACCCGGCTTCCATCTGAACAAAGTCCGGTGTCTGTGTTTTCGCCGAATTCTATGGTGCCGTCATCTTTCAGGGTTTGGTTACAGGCTTCTTCTTCAATCACTTGAAGTAATTGAATTATGGTAAATGTAACACTGTAATGTGTACTGTGAGGGTGTAAACCGTTTTATTGGGGTACTTGAATGAGAGCTGACCTAAGACATTGGGAATTTTTTGCAATAAAATTACCTTCTAGATGATTGGTTTGGTAAAACTTAGTCTGGCATGGCTGGGGAATAGAGTGCTCTAGTATATCACTTTTGTTGATGGGATATTGACTTACAGAAGCAGTTTTAATATGATGTGATGAAAATATGAAATAAAAGAAGTACAGAATTATTATACAAAACACTGGAAACAATAAAATGTCTTGCAATAAAGATATAACAAATGAAAATCAACAAAATGCGCTGATGGGCAGCAACTAATGACCATTCTCAGTTGAAATAATGACTCTGTATAAAACAATGTTTACTGGTATCAAGACAGAATCCTCATCGCAAGAGCAACTGTTTTGTCCCTGCAATGAACGTTGTTCCATTATTAAAGGGTCTGACTGAGAGCTTTCAAGACCTACTCTGAGAGCAATTTTCCTTCTTTGTCATGTCCATAGGGCGGAACTTTGTGTACACAACTTCCTTTATTATTTAGTGCCAACATGTGGATTCCTTAACCAGAATATGACGATAATGACTTAAGTATCTGCACAGTGTAACAACCTAGAAGACCACAGTCTGACAACTTTTGTATTGGTATCAACATATTAAGAGTTTGCAGTTATGCTTCTCTGAACTAGCTGAATTCAGCCTGTATAAGCAGAGTAATATCTTCTGCATATCATGTCAGTTGGGGGTACACGGTGGCACAGTCGGTTGAGGCACTGCGCTATAAGCCGGGGTCGTGGGTTCCATTCCCGATGGAATCATTAGGATTTTTCATTGACATAATCCTTCCGGCCACACTGTGTTCTTGGGGGTTGAATCAGCCTGTAACAGAACAGAGTACCAGAGATGTCTCCTAGAGGTAAAGGCGGCCGGTGCGGAGGGCTGACAACCTTACCCCTCCATGTGCCGATTGTATAGAAATTCTGGGAGCCTCAACTTCCTGGAACCTCAAGAGCCTGTCCAAGCCTGTAATAGGGTAGCTGTACATTTACCTTTACATATCACTTGGGTTTATTTCACTTCAGGTATGTTACCTTTCGTGATGTTTCTGTAGGACCAGATGATGTTCCTGTAGTCGCTGAAATGCCTGTAGGTGTCAGTCTGCAGCCAGTCCGCCTCAGCCTCTGTGCATCGGACATCTATGAATGTGGTATTGGTTATGAAGACACACGTACGGATGTACATACATACATACATACATACATACATACATACATACATACATACATACATACACACATACATACATACATACAGCATTGTACTTAAGTATATATGTTTGGTGCTGCAACATTTCAACAGTTCTTTTGTTATGTATCAGCAGTATTGGTCTTGATTTGAACATTTATTGAATAATCACGACAATTCAACAGCAACAAAACAACATAAATATCTGACTTACAAATTTACAAACCCTGTCAGCAGCAATAAATGCGCTATTCTGTAGATCATGTGTTTCAACATTAATTTGCTGCTATACAGGGGTATAGAAATGCTGTTTTGACGCAGTCGCGATCTTCAGGGAGCTTACACCAGTGTTCTTAAAACATACAGCAATAAAACAGTTTTACAATAACCATGTATATAAAATGTGAAGTATTTAGTTAAGTGTACATTATTTAAATTCTTATTGTAAAATTGCAGTACAGTTCGTTGTTGGTTACAAGTTGTCTCCTGTACAACAGTTCCTACAATCGCGCATTGCTTTGATCCTAACTGGATCCTGCCCCCGTAATTTGTGTCTTGCATTAGCAGACGTTTGTAGAACTGTTGTACAGGGGACAACTTGTGACCAAAAACGAACTGTACTGCAATTTTAAAATAACATTTTACATACCGTATATTTAACTAAAAACTGCACATTTAATATGTTTGGTTATTGTAAAACTGTTTTATTGCTGTATGGTCTAACAACACTTGTGTAAGCTCCCTGAAGATGGTGACTGCGTTGAAATATGTAGCAGCAAATTAATTGTGAAATACAGAATATACAGAATGGTGCATTTATTGTTGCTGATTTTGATTGTAATTTGATTCATAGTGCACGGAATGAACAGTATGAAATTGCTATTATGTCTAGACAAATACTGGGAGCTTGGTGACAGGGCCTGCTGTAGATGGATATATTCTGTTGCTTGTTGTACAGCACTTTGTGTGCTTGGCAGCTTTACCTTACAGTTTGGAACTCTGACTTTAATCTACATTGATATTAAGGCTGATAAGAGGCTTCTGTACAATATCTTATCTGCTGCTGTCTCTAACATGCGACTCTGCCTATTGTCAGCAACACAGCAGTCTCTCTTAGTCTCAGAATCCTTATGTTGCTCTGTGTTGTAAAGTCTTAATCGGTTTCTCCACCACTGAATCATTTCTGGATAGGCGTCTGTGACCTTTCTTACTGCCTCGTCCCTAACCCCCCCCCCCACCCCAATCCCCCAGACCTTGCTGGGTAAGATGAATGTTGCATTTATGTCCCTTTGGCTTGTGTGACGTCACGTTCAGTAAAGCAGACGGCGTGGTGTCAAGTGTCGGGTGAGTGAGTGTGGAAAGTGAATGGGGGAAAAACGCAAGAGGAAGAGATTGTGACTTATTTAGAGGCAATAGTTTGCTACTTGTGTAGGGAGGGAGGTAGGCCACGATAAACCTCATTTGAGGACAGCCTGTATCATGCTCCATAGTCTCCGAATACACTCGACAGTGCTTAGCACCTGACCGTCATGTGACAGTACATCTACACGGTTCGTCAGTGCTGCAGGAATATTAACCCTTTGTCTTTTACGACTTAGAGTGACACTGAAATGCAAGCTTAGCCCGCCGTTACACGTCTTTCACACCAACAACGAAGGCTGGAAGGCTGCGGTGGTTCGGTTGCTCCGGCCCTAGCTAGCGAACGTGACGTAACAACATTCGTACTATTTTATCATGCAAGTTCGTAAAACTGCCATTTTAGTGTTTATATTGGAATTGTCAGTCCTTCTAAAGCACAATATTGAAGGGAATATAGAGGGAAGGATAGAAATGACGGTACGGCGAGAAAGAAGGCGTAAGCAACTACTGGATGACCTTAAGAAGAAGAAAGGATACTGAAAATTGAAAGAGGAAGCACTAGATCGCACTGTTTGGAGAACTGGCTTGGGAAGAGGCTGTGGACCTGTTGTGAGAGAGACTGCGGAATGAATGAACAAATGAGTGTCAGTTAATGGGGTGTTCTAGAGTGCCGTGCTCTTAATACTAAATTTAATGAAAACCGGTTAATCACAATGATATTGATGGTTGCTGTACAATTTGAAGACGGACAGACAGACAGCCTTTGAAACCCTCAAACTAGCAAGAGGATCACGCGAAGTTAAATGTGAATTATTTGAAAGCACTCACCGGAACGGAGACAGCTGAGCGTGTATGTTATCGCCAACAGGACACAAATAGATTTCATTGCTGATGGTCCGTCCACCGAAGATGTCAGTTTGTATCTGATCTACTTTATGAAATGTAGCACTGCTATCGGATAAGATAAGAACGTATCGATACGGTGTCTGACATCACAGTGCCTATAAACGTAGCAACATCCGGCGCAATGCGTCTGACGAGGCTGGAATGTGCTCTACAGTTTGCATACTTGGCGAACTGAAGGAGACGATTGAACTGTGTCATCTATTCCGGTTCTAACGGGTACACGAGCTACCTAGGCACTGTTCTAACCGGGCATGATTTTGGCACAACTGCGGCCTGATCATTGAGGTTTACGATGATAATGTTGACAAAATTATTTAAGTGGAAGGAAGTGGTCGTGGCCAGTCCCAGCATTGCATGGAGGGACTGAGAAGAACCACAGTAGGATAACAGCGCTCCAGACTTGAAGCGAGGACCTCCCAAACGAAGCAGAACTTCTCTGTCGCTATTGACGAAAGTAATTCGTGCGTTGCTGTGGACAGAGTAAAGTCTCGATGTTCGGGATCTCGATCTTTCATGACCACACATTTTGATAACACTGTCTCGGCCATTTTTGACTGATTACAGCGAATTGGGATGAGGCCACTTGGGACAGTTGGCTTCTTGCATTCTCTTGCTGTTCTGCAGATCACACGCAGCTCAGTCAAGCTCTACATCAGGTTGTCTGCTTTTGCGCTTAAATACCTTAGTATATTCTGTGCATCCATAAAGTGTATATTGTATTAAAAATCCAATTCCATGCTCTTGTGCGTTTTGAAGGGAATGTCCGCGGAGTGCCAGATAGAATTTCTCCGATCAAGGAGCGACTGTCCAGCTGCACTGATCACCACTTTCCCCTCCTTCCAGCCACCTGCAACGACCCTAGTGGCTGATGCCATACTGAGACATTTTCACCGCCCATACTATTCCTTATATAAACCCCACATTGGGCTACACGCTTCCTTTGGATTCTTGAACCCTGAAGATGGGACCGATAGATTGTCCTGAGACGTCGGTAAGAAATTATCATTACTCGCTGCGTAATAACCCTCAGAGCTAACCACACGTAAGTACCATTCAGTATACCCCAGATAGAAATCATGACACACCCACTGGTCTCGTCTCACACACTGTTTTTTGCTCTTTCCCACAGACGTGCGCCAGACACCTGCGTTTCACCATCTGAGTCCTCCTCCCTCCAATGCCAACAGCGGTGGGCCAACAGAGCCCATGGACTACGTACGCCGCCTAGGATACTACATACCAACTACACGCACGCAGGTCCCGCGCTTTATCTGCTTAGGTGACCCCAGTCCCCACATTTCAGCACCCTCCTACACACAATCTTTTCTCATATATACTTTGTAAGGCATGATGATGAGATCACAACATCCGCTACTCACATTATTATTTGTCTCTTAGAGCCAACACTGTAAACCTGATGATGGCCTCCGAGTAGGCCGAAACATGTTTCATTAACACCCTGCTAATAAACTAGTTGTGTTCGACCTACATTATCCTTAACTTACTCACAATGCGTTTTGTTTTATGTGTCCACAACTGCAAAACAACTCTGTGGTAAGCCAAAACATGCACTTCTTGTTGCTAAGTGATTCTTACAGACCGGTACTTCAAAAAAAAAAAAAAAGTTACGCGCGGAGGTAAAATATGTGTTTTGCCTGACCAAGCCATGAGGGCATACAGAGAGAATAGAGGTATAGCTCCACTCATTCATGTGAAGGTGGGTGGTTAACTTCATGCCTCGACCGCTTTTCTTCTGGGAAAGAATCCCGGTACCCACTGGAGGACAGTGTGCCCTACAGCCGGTCTTGACGACTTGTAGAGGAGAAGTGTCCCCTTGACATCACAGCGGAAGCCTGGCATTTCACAGGAAGATTTCTTGTCCTTACCAATACCAAACTGCAAAGAGCAGGTGTATCATGTCCGAATCTCTGTCTGTCCCTCCGCATGGAACAACTCGGCTCCCACTGGACCCATTTTCATGGAACATAATATTTGAAAACTTTTCTTACATGTATCGTGAAAATTAAATTTGCATTAAAATCTTACAAGAATAACTGACATTTTACATGAAGATTTGTGTACATCAGTGATAATATCTCGCTGAATTCTTCATCAGTGATAGTATCTCGCTGAATTCTTCATCAGTGATAGTATCTCGCTGAATTCTTCATCAGTGATAGTATCTCG
>Ga0123355_10007681_pt1 | contig 16201 bp, 15 predicted proteins | sample TergutEmb28metaG_3_FD_89872 | JGI IMG/M metagenome (GOLD analysis project Ga0123355, IMG submission 89872) | Embiratermes neotenicus P1 segment gut microbial communities from Petit-Saut dam, French Guiana - Emb289 P1 | ecosystem: Host-associated > Arthropoda: Insects > Digestive system > Gut ...
CCTGGTTGCACAATATATGCCACATCTGCAAAAGCCGCCTCGGCCCCTCCTCTCCAAGGCACCACACGCCAAATGTTTCCATCAAAAACCTCGACCACAAAATGCAAACCTGTGAATAGAGTATAGCTTGAGTTGTTAAAAATTGTAACCATCACTCGCTCTGCGGCAAGGTCTACATAGGTTACCTCCATATGCACCCCATCTTCAAGAGAGTGTTGCACCTGCAAAGGCAAAGCTGGCTCAAAGTGCGGTCGATGCCCTCCATTGCCTCCATCATCACAAGCCGTCAAAATAAATGCTGCGGCTACTAAAACTAAAAATTTCAAATATTTTTTCATTATTCAATCCTCCATTTGTTTGGTATATCTAGGGTCATCGTGGGTATGTCTGTGCCATAAATGGCAACTTGGTTGGTGTCTGGCTCTATGGCGATGTCTACCTTAGGGTTTGTGGCAAAATCAATATAGATCAAAGGCTCAACATCGCAAGCATTAGCTATGTGATGCACACCCTTTTCACCCGTGGGGAAGCATATCATATCCCCAGCTTTCACATCCTTTTCGCCATAAAAAGTACGAAGCTTGCCCTTGCCGCTGATGATATAAAACACCTCTTCGCTAATATTGTGCCAATGGTTAACATAAGAGCATTTACCCACAGGCACCTCAATAAAAGCGGCAGAGCAAGTGCTAACATCCTCCCAAGGGATGACGGGCTTGGCCATAAAGCTATTTTTGCCCTCATAATTCGTAATGGTGATTGGCTCGATGTCGTTTATGTTTTTGATTATCAAGTCTTTCATGGTTGTCCTCCTCTTAGTATTTCACTCGGCGTAATTAGACTTGTAGCGAAATCGCCTCCTCTCGAGTCGTCATCCTGAGCTTGACTCAGGATCTAACTGGAGAAGGACACAGCCCTAATCAAGGCATGCGCTAGCCCATATAGATCCTGAGTCAAGCTCAGGATGACGAGTAGGGGTCAGTTTTGCTACAGACATAATGACGAATAGGGGCGTCTCTATAAGTGTTGACCATCTCGCCTAAATCTGCTATAATCTTTGATGGTGATTTGAATGAAAAACAATGTTAAACAGATGGTTTTATCAGCCATGTTTGTGGCTTTAGTATATTTGGCAACTGCCTTTGTGCGTGTGCCTTCCCCTTTTGCAACTGGGACTGGGCAGATACACACAGGCACTGCCGTTGTTTTTGTTGTGTCTATCGCCTTTGGGCCAAAAATGGGTGCTATCAGCTCTATTGGCATGGTTTTGTTTAATTTAACCCACGGCCTTGCTCTTTGGGCGCCTATTAACCTTATTGTTCGCCCTTTGATGGCTGTTATTTTTGGAAGCGTAGCCCGCCTAAAGGGGGCAGATGGACGAAATGTTTTTTTAAACGCCGCAGCTGGCATTTTAGGCGGTTTGTGGCTTTTGCCTGGCATGTATTTAGGGGAGCTTTTGGTGTTTCAAGTACCCCTATCTGCCCCTGCTGTAGGTATTTTAGGCAACTCTCTACAGATAGCCCTAGCCCTAATCTTCGGCCTGCCCCTTATTGCTGTGTTAAATCTTCATAAGGCGAAGCTTTAAGCTCATTTTTGGCTTTCACATCCACCTTTTCAAGGCGAAGCTCTTTGTTGCAAAGGTTTTTTAGCACATTTTCGCTGTGGGTAACCACAATAAAAATACAGCCGTTTTTCTCTTGAATAGAGCGTAGGTTTTGGATGATTTTTGTTTCGGTTTCTAAATCAAGCTCAGATGTTGGCTCATCCATAATGAGTATGTCATAATCACAAGACAAGGCTCTCGCCAGCCCCATACGCTGTGTCTCGCCCATGGAAAGGTCTTTAGCGTTTTTATCAAGGCTTATATGGTCTAAGGCACAAAGCTGCATCAGCTCCGACAGCCTTTCATCTGAGACTTCTTTGCCAAACTTTATATTCTCTCGCACCGTATCATCAAAAACAAAAACCTCTTGGGAGAGAGAAACTATGCGTTTTATATAGCTTTTCTCGTCCACATCATGGTGGGGGTAGCCGTTAATCATTATTTTGCCCCAGCTAGGGTGGATTTGACGCTTCAAAAGGCGTAAAAACGTGCTTTTGCCAGCTCCAGAGGGGCCAACAACGGCCAAGGCGTCCCCAGGTTTTACGTCAAAGTTTACATTCCACAAAACCTCAACGCCTTCGTTGTATTTGTAGCATATATTTACAAACTCAAAGTTGTTTATCTCGTCTATTTGCACCACTCTACCGTCTCTTGTGCCTTCTTTTGTTAGCAAATCTTCAAGGCGGTTTTGAACGATTTTGGCATTTTGAGCATCAACATTATATTGAGTCAGGGCTTTTATAGGCTCCGCTAGATAAGGCACTAGCAAGAAAAAGGTTAGTATGTCGCTAATATCTACAAAACCAATATCTACACTATATAAAAACAACCCAACGACAATAGCCACAAGGGGCAAAAGACCAACAACCTTGCTGGTTGCAGATTGAGAAAGTCCTCTTAGCTTTTGCCAGCGGAGCAATAGATGCTCATATTCATCAATGCTTTTTTCAAAGCGATGGGCAAAATATTCTTCTTTGCCATATAGCTGTATTGTAGATGCACCTGACAAAATCTCGTTACAGTCTGTAAGCACTTCAGAGCGGCTTTCACGCTCTTTTAGAGCCGTTTTACGCAAATGTTTGTTGATAAGCCTGTAGATGAGGTAAAAAGCAATAGAAAACCCCAAAATAGTGAATGTCATAGGCACATCAAGCAAAAATAGGATAATCATAATAACCGATATATGCATTATATTCACAAAAAGCAACGGCTTTGAGCTAAGCTTTGAGTTGGCATAAATGCTAGCATCATTCATCACCCTGTTTTCAATATCGCCAACGCTGCGGTTTTTTAGATAAAAATAGCTTTTGCGAATGGCGTTAGAAAATAGGAATGAAGACACGAGGCCCACTCCCTCATTCTCCATACGTAGCCAAAAATAATCTTGCAGCCAGTCAAGAAAAAACAAAACAACAAGCACGCCCGCAATAATGGCGATGTATTGAAAGGTAAACCCTCCCCCAGCTTCACTTAAATCGTAAATAAGCCTAGGCGTTAAAAGCGGAGGGATGATAGACACCAACACGCTTAAAGCCTTGAGCAAAACAAGAGCGGGGCGTCGCTTATATAAAGGTTGTAAAATTTGGTCAATTTTTTTTGAAAGCATGTTAGCACCTCGGTTTTGAAAATAATAATCATTAGTATACCACATTTTCTCAAGCAAAGGAAGATAAAAATGTCAAATACATTCGGAAAATTTTTTAGAGTAACTACTTTTGGAGAAAGCCACGGCAAAGCTATGGGCTGTGTTGTTGATGGTTGCCCCGCTGGGCTTGCCCTTGACCCTTTGGATTTTGGGGCGGATATGGCAAGAAGGAGGCCAGGGCAGGGTAAATTCTCCTCCCCTCGCAAGGAGATGGATGAGGTGGAGATTTTGTCGGGGGTGTTTGAGGGAGTGGCTTTAGGCACGCCTATCGCCCTTTTGGTGCATAATCACGACCAAAAGCCGCAAGATTACGCAGCTTTGAAAGATATTTTTCGCCCAGGCCATGCAGATTTTACCCATCAAGCTAAATATGGCATAAGAGACCATAGGGGCGGCGGCAGAGCCTCTGGGAGGGAGACTGTGGCAAGGGTTGCCGCTGGGGTGATAGCCAAAAAAATCCTCACTCAGCTTGATGTATCCGTCTCTACCCATGTCTACCCCCCCCTTGACGAGGAGATGTTGCAGCACATTGTGAATGAGAAAGATAGCCTAGGTAGTAGCGTCAAATGTGAGATTATAGGGCTTAAAGCAGGTATTGGCCAGCCTGTGTTTGGCAAGCTTTCGGCAGATTTGATGGGGGCTATAGCTTCTATCGGTGGCGTGCGAGGTGTGGAGATTAGCCAAGGCATAAAAGCCGCAACCATGAGGGGTAGCCACCACAACCCTATCGACAAGGGAGTTCTCGGCGGCATTTCTGATGGTGAGATTATTACCTTGCAGGCTCACTTTAAGCCCCCATCCTCCATCGGCATAGGTGGCAGGCATGATGCTATAATAGCCCCAAGGGCAGCTGTTGTTGTAGAGGCGATGGCGGCTCTAGTTGTTGTAGACCATATATTTGCAAGCTTTAGCGATACTATGGATGGCGTGGTTAGAAGTTATAAATAGTAATCCGCCATAAAATAAAAAAATAATTTGAGCTTTGATACATATTTTTCAAATAATTGAAAATAATAGTTTTTGTACCAGAACCAAAGATTAATAGACCTCCTCGGAAACTGCCTCACACAATTTTTTTCACTTAACGCTATCGACGTGCAAAGAGCGGCACGTCTGTCGCTCCAACCAAAGGACGTTCAAAAATTGGTTCGGCAGTTGTTTCCGAGGAGGTCTAAGGCCCCGAAAGGAGGTTAGAGAGATGGATAAGAATAAACACCCTAACCAAGGTACGGAAAATCCGCAAGAAAACCATGAGCACGAGCATAAGGGAAACAACAAGAAAAAGTAAATAAAAAAGCCCACAGAAAATGTCTGTGGGCTTGTTTTTTATAGCCCTTTCTCTCTAAGAATAGTATCAGATATCGAGGGATTTTTTTCACATAACAATGAGGCAGGTTCTTCTCATGCCCAAAGGTATGAGAAGGTTCTGACGAAGCGGTTATGTGGAAAAAAGACGAGTCTTTGCCCTAATCGGGCAGACCTAGGGATAGATGGTGCTGTTTTAGAGAGAAAGGGCTATTTGGTTTAGAGTGCAGCTTTTGCAGCGTCTACAAGCTGTGTAAAAGCAGCTGCATCATGAATAGCCATTTCAGAAAGCATTTTGCGGTTGATGTTGATACCTGCAACCTTAAGACCATTCATAAAACGAGAATAAGACATGCCGTTGATGCGGGCAGCAGCGTTTATACGGGTTATCCAAAGGCTTCTAAAGTTTCTTTTTGTGTGCTTGCGGCCAACATAAGATGCAGCCATAGCACGCATAACGGATTGCTTCGCAACTTTATATTGGCGAGAACGAGCACCATAATAGCCCTTTGCCATTTTCATTATTTTTCTATGTTTTTTCTTTGCAGTCAAAGCGTTTTTAACTCTTGCCATTATAATTCTCCTTTAATTCACCAGCTTAGCTTACAGATAAGGCATCGCTTGTTTGTAGTTTTTCTCTTTTGTTTTATCAACTAAGGTAGACTTACGAAGCCTTCTCTTGCGTTTTGGAGATTTTTTTTCTAAAATGTGGTTTTTGTTGGCTTGCGTACGTTTAAGCTTGCCTGTACCTGTTATAGAAAAACGCTTGGCAGCTCCTTTATGTGTCTTCATTTTAGGCATTTAAAGTTCCTCTTTTCATTGTTATTGTTGTTGGTCTTGCTTTTCTTCTTTCGAGTTTTGACCTTGCGGCTTTTTTTCAGGCTTTACGGCTTTAGGTATCAAAAACATTGACATTCTGCGGCCTTCAAGCTTTGGCATTTTTTCAATTGTGCCATATTCTTCGATAGTTTTTGCAAAGTCTTCTAAAATTTTGTAGGCTACATTTGTGCGGCCCATCTCTCGCCCATGACGAAAACGAACGGTTATTTTAACCTTGTCGCCCTTTTTTAGAAACTCTATGGCACGCTTTACCCTGATGTTGACGTCGTTTGTATCAATATTAGGTGTAAGCCATAGCTCTTTTGTCTCTACGTTTTTTTGCTTTTTTCTGGCTTCACGCTCTTTTTTAGATTGCTCAAATTTAAACTTTGAAAAGTCCATAATCTTGCAAACTGGCGGCTTTGCCATTGGCGAAATCTTCACTAAATCAAGATTTTTGTCATCAGCCATTTGTTGAGCGTCTTTTCCAGAAACAATGCCTATCATCTCTCCATCGGGACCAATAAGGCGAACTTCTTTATCTCTTATTTGGTCGTTGATATAATAATTCGCTATTACCACGCACCTCCTGAATTGTAAAGCCCAACAAAAAAGCGAGCCTTTAAAACAAAAGCCCGCAAAAGATTTAAAAAAATTCAAAAATAGACTGAAATTTAAAATCTTAAAACCCCAATGCTACAAAAAGCAGGAGGTGAGAAGCAGGCTTCTTCTTCATGTCTAAATATCCTAACACATTTCTAAATATTTGTCAATACCTAATTCAACATTTTTTCAGATCCATTATTTCATAACTTCGTCTATCAAAACAACCTTGGCAAATCTGCCGTTCCAAATTTTCTCTTCATGATGTTTAACTAGCAACTCAGCTGAAACGATTTCATTGCCAAATGTGGTAGTTGCTCCCTTAGGTATAATCACATCATACCCAAGCTCAAAAGCCACCTTGCAAGTGGTGTCGATACAAAACTCCGTCGCCATGCCAGTTAGGATGATAGAGTCAATCCCCCTGCCCTGCAGGTATTCATGCAGCCCCGTCTCTTTAAAAGAGCTGTTATAGATTTTGTTGAAAACCTTCTCGCCTGCTTTGGGGGCTATTTCGCCATAAATCTCCCAACCTTTTGTGCCTTTTTCAAGAGGGCTGCCAGCCTTACCATCATGCTGGATGTATATTATCTCAATATCATTTTCCCTTGCGTTGGCGATGAGCTTTTGGAGGTTTTGGATAAAATCCGCCTCATTATAAGGCTTGCCCTCCATTATTGCGTTTTGCACATCAACAACCATCAAAACTGTATTTTTCATAGAAACAACCTCTCTATTTTACCGCAGAAAAATTCCACATAACGCCAAACTTATCAAACACCACTCCAGCACAAGGACTATAAAAAGACTCCGCCAAAGGCATGCCTACCCTACCCTCTTTCGCCAAAGTTTCAAAAGCAAACTTTGTGTCATCTACGCTCATTTCTATAGCAAGAGATATTCGCTCTGATTCTGGGTCGTTTAGCATATGGCCTGGGCCGCAATCCGACATACGAATAAAATCATCACCAAACTTTAATGTAGCCTGCAAAATTTTGTCTTTAAAATCATCAGGTATTGGAAGATTTGGATTAGGCGGCATATCCGAAAAACGCATTAAATCAATAGTATTGGTTTTAAAAGCCCTTTTGTATAAATCAATTGCATCTCCACAATCACCTTTAAAGGTTAGATAAGGTCTAATTTTCATGGCTTAATCCCCTCTCGTTATCTACTCTCTATATCCACATTCTTTCTCATTGCTACACACTATCTTTTTGTTTTTCGTGCCTTTTTCCATCAGAAACTCGCCGCAATTTGGGCATGGTCGCCCAACGGGCTTATTCCATGACATAAAGTCGCACTCGGGGTTTTTCTCACAGCCAAAATATATACGACCTTTTTTGGTCTTTTTAATCATCACATCCGCTTTACATTTTGGGCATGCAACACCTGCACTCTCCAAGAGAGGCTTTGCGTTGCGACATTCAGGAAAGCCTGGGCAAGCCAAAAAGCGACCATATCTGCCGAATTTTATAACCATAAGGCGACCGCAGTTTTCGCAGGGGATGTCTGTCTCTTCATCTCTTATCTCCACATCGCCGATGTTTTCGGCGGCTTGCTCTACCTTTTCTTTGAAAGGCATGTAAAAATTACGCAAAATGTCTTTCCATGGCATTTCTCCATCTTCCACAGCATCAAGGGTTTCTTCCATCTTGGCGGTGAAGTCTATATCCACAATTTGGTCAAAATTCTCCGCCATAATGTCATTTACCACATTGCCAAGCTCGGTAGGGTGGAGGGATTTTTGCTCTTTGCTCACATACCCTCTAGCGGTAATGGTGGCTATGGTTGGGGCGTAGGTAGAGGGGCGGCCAACACCGTTTTCTTCCAAAGTTTTAACCAAGGTAGCCTCAGAGTATCGTGGAGGCGGCTGGGTAAAGTGTTGGGTAGGGTCAATTTTTTTAACCTTCAAAACCTCGCCCACTTCAAGGCTTGGCAAGCCTTTTGTCTCTTCTTCTTTATCTTCTTGGGTCATATACACTTTTTTGTAGCCTTCAAACTTTAAAACAGAGCCGCTGGCATTAAAAATATGCCCGCCAGCCTCGATTTTAGCCGCCACTGTGTCAAAAACAGCTGGCGTCATTAAGCTTGCGGTAAAGCGTTGCCATATAAGGCGATAGAGTTTGTATTGGTCTTTCGTCAGCGAGTTTATCACATCTTCAGGGCGAAGATGTGGATAAGTAGGGCGGATAGCCTCGTGGGCATCTTGCCCTCTTTTTGCTACTTTCGGCTCAGCTTTGGTTTTAAGGGCATACTCCGCCCCAAAGCTATCGACAACATATGCCTTGCCCGCCTCAAAAGCCTCATCAGAAATGCGGGTAGAATCTGTACGGATGTAGCTTACAAGGCCGATAGTACCTTTGCCTTCAACATCAACACCCTCATAAAGCTGCTGGGCTATCATCATGGTTTTGCGGGTGGCAAAATTAAGGTCTTTTACCGCTTCTTGTTGTAAAGTCGAGGTAGTAAAAGGTGGTTGAGGCTTACGTTTGCGTTCAGATTTTTTAATATCTTTCACCACAAAGCTAGCTTTTTCCACATCTTTCAACACTTTATCCACATCGTTTTGGTTGCCTAGCTTTACTTTTTTGTCTCCTTTGCCGTGATATTTTGCCACAAATGGCTTTTTTGCGGCATTTTCGACAGATGCTTCTATATTCCAATATTCTTCTGGGGTGAAGTTTTCAATCTCTTCTTCTCTATCGCAGATAATTTTTAAAGCGACGGATTGCACACGCCCAGCAGAAAGGCCTTTTTTCACCTTTTTCCAAAGCAGGGGGCTGATTTTATAGCCCACCACACGGTCTAGGGTGCGTCTTGCTTGCTGTGCGTCAATCAGTTTCATATCAAGGCTTCTAGCGTTTTTAATCGAGTCTTTAACCGCCGTTTCGGTTATTTCATTAAAAACTATGCGTTTTGTTTTTTCTGGCTCAATTTTCAAGGCATGCAAAAGATGCCAAGATATGGCCTCGCCCTCTCTATCTGGATCTGTTGCTAGATAGACCATCTTGGCGGCTTTTGCCTCTTTGCGAAGCTTCGCCAAAAGGTCGCCCTTGCCCCTGATTGTAATGTATTTTGGCTCAAAATCTTCCTCAACATTTATGCCCAATTCAGACTTTGGAAGGTCTCTAACATGACCCATAGACGCCTCTATTTTATAAGAAGAGCCTAGGAATTTTTTTAAAGTTTTTGCTTTTGCTGGAGATTCTACAATCACCAAGTTTTTACCTGTTGCCGATTTTGAAGCCGTAGGCTTTTTAGCTGTTTTAGTTGCCAAATCTTACACCCCTATATTGGTTTATTGTTTTTATAATTCGTTATCACGCCATCCTATGCGTCATCCCGTGCTTTTTGGTCGTCATCCAGTATCTCCTGCTCGTCATCCCGCACCCCTTCTCGTTATCCCGTCTCCTTTCTCGTCATGCCGCCCTCTCTCTCGTCATCCCGTGCTTGACACGGGATCTAATTGGAGAAGGGCAGACCTAGTTGGGTGTCCACTATCATACATAGATCCCGTGTCAAGCACGGGATGACGAGAGGGGATGGGATGATGAGAGAGGGGGCGGGATGATGAGCAAGAAGGCGGGATGATGCAATGAAATAGACTTCTTCATTTCTTAATATATTTGTTACCTGGAAGCTTAACAACACGACCATCAAGCTCTAATTCAAAAAGTATTTTGTTTACTTGTGAAACATTAAGCTCAGTTTTGTAAACAATATATTCTATGGACACTGGCTCATAGTTTATACAAGAATACACTAAATTTTCATCACTTGCAAGAGATATTTTTTCAATTGGTGAATTTTCTTTCTCTAAAACAGGCATTTTGTTGCTGAAAAAGCCCTTTAGATGAGCCATGCTTTTTAAAACAGCAACCACATCAAGATACGATGTTATAGGCACCGCCCCATCTTTTATCAGTAGGTTTGTGCCTTCAGATTGCTTGCTAAAAATATCTCCAGGCACGGCAAGCACATCTTTGCCTTGGTTTAAGGCATGAGTGGCTGTGCTAAAGGTGCCGCTTCTTGTTGCGGCTTCGGTGATTATTAAAGCGTCTGACAGGGCAGATATAATGCGGTTTCTCGCTAGAAAGTGCCAGTTTTCAATTTTAGTACCTGGAAAATATTCGGATATCAATGCACCCTTTTGAGGGATTTGCTTGTAAAGGTCTCTATTTTCTTGAGGGTAGCATTTATCTACGCTACAGGGCAGCACGGCTATGGTCTCTCCCCTAGCCTCTAGTGCACCTTTATGGGCATGTGCATCAAGGCCCCTTGCCATGCCGCTTATAACTATAAAGCCCAGGGCTGCCAAATCTTTTGAGAGGGTTTTTGTAACCTTTCGCCCATATAATGTGTTGTCTCTTGAGCCTACAATGCCTACCGTGGGCATGTTGTCAAAATTATTCGGCAGGTTGCCTTTTACAAAGATGCCAAGGGGCGGGTCTACAATATTTTTTAAACGAGTGGGGAATTTAGGGTTGTTTTGCGATATAAACTCAAAATCTTGGCTATTGGTTAATGATGCCACCTTGTCTAAATACACTCCACTTGCAAAGGGCGTTATATGCTTTGCAGCCTGCCCTTTTATCCATTGTGCATTATCAAAAACATCTTGAGCTGTGCCAAATTGCTGCATCAGCTTGTTTCGGGCTGTAGCACTTAGCTTTAGCGACATCATCCAAAGGGCGTATAGGTCATCTTTCATTAATATTACCTCCTTGAAGTTTGTCTATGGCAAAGCTTAGCATATCGTCCCCTTTATATTCTATATGGGGTGCTATGCCTATATTGTGTATGCTTTCCCCTTGAGGGTTTTGTATATTGAGGACAGTCGCCCGCACGGCAAAGCCTTGTCGCAAAGGCAATGTAACCTGCCCCACTGCCTTACCAAATGTTTGCTCCCCTATGGTTGTTACATTGTCTAGGTGAGATGTGAGAGCCGCAATCAAAACCTCCGCAGAGCTTGCCGTGCTTGCGTCTTGCAGGATGATGATGTGGTCAAAATCAAAAAAATCGCTATGCCGCCTCCTCGCCCTTCTCTCCCTTGAGAATAAGCTCCAGCGGGTTTCATCAAAGGCTATGGTGTCGCCAGTTTGGAGAAAGAGAGATGCTATATTTTGCACCACGGCAAGCTCTCCGCCGTTGTTACCTCTAAGGTCTAGTATGAGATTGTCAAATGCCCCAATCTCTGCCCTATTATCAAAAACAAAACTTTGCACAAGGGGAGCTGTATTTGGCAGGCGTAGAACCACGGTGCCAGCCACTATCTCGTAAAACTCCGCCCCCGCAGCCCTTGTTCTTATACGCTCTTCCATAGCTATACGTTGGGCTGGGGTGTATAGGTAGGTGTACACATCCCCACCCGTCTCCCTTATTTGCTGGGTTACAATGGCGATAACTAGATTGTCAAAATATCTAGCGTGGTTGCTAGGCACAAAGCCAAGGTGGTGCAAAAACATTTCATCTAAGGTATAGGTGTGTGTATAGTTTCTCGCTATTAGGGTTTTGAATAGTAGGTAGTTAAAATTAGAAAAAATCAAAACAAAGAGGGACACGCCCAAAACAACAAGGGTGGATAAGAAGGCGATGCGAAGGCGTATTACCTTTCGCCTTAGGGCTTGCACAGGTGATAAGAGGGGCTTTTCTTTTTTTCTTTTGAATTTAAGCATTATGCATTTCCTCTCTTTTGTAAAAAATCTCTATGCTAGTATTATAAATCTAAAATGAAAATATTGCAAAGGTTTTTGTTTTGTTGTACAATGGTTATAATGAGGACACGTATGGAGGAGGTAGTGAAATGGAAAAACAAAGGCGATATAAACTAATCGCTCAAAACAAAAAGGCCAGCTTTAACTTTTTTTTAGAAGAAAAGTTTCAAGCGGGTATAGAGCTGTTTGGTATGGAGGTAAAATCCCTCAGGGCTGGCAAGTGCAATATATCTGAAAGCTATGTAGAGATAAGAGGTGGCGAGGCCTTTATCGTTAACATGCACATCTCCCCCTATGAGCAGGCCAGCATTTTTAACAAAGACCCCCTCCGCAAGCGTAAGCTTTTGTTGCATAAGCGTGAAATAAACAAAATGCTTGGAGCCACGGCAAAAGACGGGCAAACCATAGTGCCTGTTAAAATTTATTTTTCAGGCTCTCTTGTAAAGGTTGATATTGCCCTTGCAAAGGGTAAAAAGCTGCATGATAAAAGGCATACTTTAGCACAAAAAGATATGAAGCGTGAAACTGAAAAAGAATTTAAAATTAAAAACTTGTAGATTCGCTCTCGTCGTCATCCCTCCCTAGTCGTCATCCTGAGCTTGACTCAGGATCTAATTGGAGCAGGGCAATCCTAATTGGGCATGCACTAACTTTCATAGATCCTGAGTCAAGTTTCGCCTAAAGAGCAAGGCTCAACCAAGGGCTCAGGATGACATGAAGGGATATGGTTTCACTACAGGTTCAATGGCGAAGATAATTTGTTCCTAAAAAGTCAAAATCCTTATTCCTTATAGCGTATGTGGTATTGTTTTAACCATAAACAGCCATAATAAAACGCAAAAGGAGATGATACTTTTGCGTAAAAATATATACACAGACCTAGCCTTAGAAATGGCGGAGGCTATGGAGGGTGCATCAACCCTAAACATGGACGGCATCGAGATGGAAACAACATGGCATAAAGAAGATGTAAAAATAACCACAATAAAAATCAAAAACAAGGCAGGCTCTAAAGCTTTAGGCAAGCCTGAGGGGGAGTATATAACTATAGAATCCCCCGAGATTAAGGTTAACAACGCCTATGTTCATGAAAATATTATAGAAATTTTGACAGACAAGCTGGCTCATCTTAAAAGCGAACTTGGCATCTCTAATGATGCTACGGTGCTTGTTATCGGCCTTGGCAACGATAATGTAACACCTGATGCTTTAGGCCCGCAGGTTGTTTCTAAAGTGCTTGTAACCCGCCACATTATGGATATGGTGCCAAAGGGGCTAGAGGGGCTACGGCCTTTATGTGCTTTAGCACCTGGGGTAATGGGCACAACGGGCATAGAGACGGCGGAGGTTGTAAAAGGCCTTGTAGAAAAAACCAATTGCGATTTGGTAATAGCTATAGACGCCCTTGCGGCCCGCAGCATAGGCCGCATCAACCAAACAATACAGCTTGCAGACACGGGCATTTCCCCAGGCAGCGGCCTTGGCAACTTTCGCAAAGCCCTAAACCACGACACCTTAGGCGTGCCCGTTATAGCTATTGGCGTGCCAACGGTTGTAGACGCCGCCACCTTTGTAAACGATACATTGGAGATTTTTTTAAAGCAAATGGCAGAAGAAACCCCTGAAGAGCTTAGAGATGGGGCAGAGTTTTTTAATATGCTAAACACCCTTGAAGACGCAGATAAATACGCCATTATACGCAACAGCCTTGCCCCCCACGTAGGTGATATGTTTGTAACGCCAAAGGAGATTGGAGAGGTGGTGAAGTGGCTGTCTAACATGATAGCCAACGCCATAAACATGGCCATGCACAAGGGCATCACTAAAGAGGATATGCATCGGTTTATGTATTAATCTAGCTCACCAATCACTTAAGCCCGCAATAGACTTGTTGCAAAATTAATCCTACTCGTCATCCTGAGCTTGACTCAGGATCTAATCGGAGAAGGACACAGCCCTAAATTAAGGCATGCACTATCCCCCATAGATCCTGAGTCAAGCTCAGGATGACGAGTAGGAGATAACTTAAGGAGATAAAAAGCCCCAGAATCAAAAACTCGGAGGAAACCAAATGAAGCCAGTCGTTTTAATTATAATGGACGGGATGGCGTTGTCTAGCCACATTGTAGGCAACGCCTTTGCAACCGCCCCTACCCCAAATTTAGATTATCTTTTTGCAAACCACCCTCATATACAACTAAAAGCTCATGGCCACGCCGTGGGCTTGCCTTCTGATGATGATATTGGAAATTCCGAAGTGGGGCATAATGCCTTAGGTAGCGGGCAAATCATCCCCCAAGGGGCAAAGCTGGTCAACCAAGCCATTGAAAGCGGGCAGATTTTCACTTCTGACGTGTGGCTCGGGCTGGTTAACAATGTGGTTGCTAACCACACCACAATGCACTTTTTAGGGCTGTTGTCTGATGGCAATGTGCATGCTAATATCAGCCACCTAATAGCCCTTGTGGAGCAAGCTAAAAAAGATGGTGTTGCCAAGGTGCGTATACATATTTTACTAGATGGTCGTGATGTAGAGGCACAGTCGGCTTTGGGTTATGTGGAGAAGCTTTCCATGGCTTTGGATAGTTTTAATTGTGATGGTTTTGATGCCTGCATTGCCTCTGGTGGCGGGCGTCAGGTTATCACTATGGATAGATATGGCGCTGATTGGAGCATGGTTAAAAAGGGCTGGCAAACCCACGTGCTAGGGCTTGGTGAGGGCTTTACTAGTGCTAAAGACGCCATCGAAGCCGCCCGCAAGGCAAACCCTAATATAATCGACCAAGACATACCCCCCTTCGTGATTGTGAGGGATGACCAGCCCGTTGGCAAAATCACAAATGGCGATAGTGTTGTGTTTTTCAACTTTAGGGGAGATAGGGCTATTGAAATGTCTCTAGCTTTTGAGGCGGATGAGTTTGATAAATTTGACCGTGGCAACCCCTTAGATGTGATGTTTGCTGGCATGTTGCAATATGATGGAGACAATGGCATGCCGAAAAACTACTTGGTGTCTCCGCCCAAGATTAACAATGTGCTTACTCACACGCTTGCAGAGTATGGCATTTCACAATTTGCCATTAGTGAAACGCAAAAATACGGACATATTACATATTTTTGGAATGGCAACCGAAGTGAAAAAATCGATGCAAAGCTTGAAGATTGGGTGGAGATAACCTCAGACCTTATACCCTTTGAAGAAAGACCGTGGATGAAGGCAGCAGAGATAACCGATAAGGTGATAAAGGCTATGAAATCTCACAAATATGGGTTTATTAGGGCAAATTACCCTAATGGTGATATGGTTGGCCACACTGGCGATTTTCACGCTACGCAAATTGCGGTTGCGGCGGTTGATTTGGCGATTGGGCGGTTGATGGAGGCGGCTAAAGATGAGGGCGTAACCCTAATAATCACAGCCGACCACGGCAATGCCGAAGAGATGTTTGAGAAAGATGGCAAAACACCAAAAACCGCCCACACCCTTAACCCCGTGCCTTTTATTGTGTTTGATGAGGAGGTAAGCATCCGCCTTAAAGATGGGGATTTTGGCATCACCAATGTGGCGGCTACGGTGGCGGAGTTGTTGGGGGTTGAGTCTCATTGTAGTTGGGAGGAGTCGTTGATTGATGAAGATACGCGTCATTAGGAGAGTCCATCTTTCGTCATTGCGGGCTTGACCCGCAATGACGATGCGAGCGTAAATTGGAATGACGTGTTGCACAATTAACCTTTATCCCTCTGTCGTCATCCTGAGCTTGACTCAGGATCTAATTGGAGAAGGGAAGTCCTTATTGGGCATGCACAAACCCACATAGATCCTGAGTCAAGCTCAGGATGACGTTCTAGGAAAATGATATAGCTATATATAATAATTCCGCAATAAGTCTAATGACGAACCAAGCAATTCCCAATTACAAAGAGGAGCAATCGATAAATTTTAGGAAATAGCCCGTTGAATAACAATTAGGAGAATAACATGAAACTAATCATAACCGAAAAGCCATCCGTAGCGGCTACTATGGCTAAGTTTGTAAAGGCCAATAAACGACATGATGGATATTTTGAAGGCAATGGATATTTGGTAAGCTGGTGCCTTGGGCATCTTTTAAGCCTTGCTAACCCTGGCGAATATGACAAAAGATACGAAAGATGGAATATGGAAGACTTGCCCATAGTGCCGAGAGATTTTGGCGGGTGGAAGTATGTGGTGAATGAAGACACAAAAGCCCAGCTAGCCAATGTAAAAGCCTTGATGAAGCGTGATGACGTGGTAGAAATCATCAACGCTTGTGATGCAGGGCGTGAGGGGGAGCTTATTTTTCGTGTGGTTTATAACCATGCAAAGTCTAAAAAGCCTATGAAGCGTCTGTGGGTGTCTAGCATGGAGGAGGCCTCTATTAGAGATGCTTTTGCCAACCTTAAAGACGGCACGACCTATGATGGGCTATATTCAGCCGCAGCAACTAGGCAAAGAGCAGACTGGCTTGCGGGCATGAACCTCTCCCG
>Ga0123355_10007682_pt1 | contig 16201 bp, 19 predicted proteins | sample TergutEmb28metaG_3_FD_89872 | JGI IMG/M metagenome (GOLD analysis project Ga0123355, IMG submission 89872) | Embiratermes neotenicus P1 segment gut microbial communities from Petit-Saut dam, French Guiana - Emb289 P1 | ecosystem: Host-associated > Arthropoda: Insects > Digestive system > Gut ...
AACGACACAGCGGGGTTGGCCCCCTGCACCCCCTTGAGCGTGTTTTTGGTTACTTTTTGCACGAGCAAAAAGTAACGCCCGTCCGGCAAGGACAAAAGGCCGCGGGTTACACCCGCAATAATATGGCGCGCAGCCGTTGCTAAACAGACGCCGCCTTAACAATCGCCGCAAAATCCGCCGCTTTAAGCGACGCCCCGCCGATCAGGCCGCCGTCAACGTCGGGCTGCGAGAGCAGCTCGGCCGCGTTTGCCGCGTTCATTGAGCCGCCGTACTGGATGGTAAGCCCATCAGCGGCGGCTTTGTCGTACAGTTTCGCCACGACTTCCCGGATAAATCCGCAAGCCTGCCCGGCTTGCTCCGCCGTGGCGGTTTTGCCGGTGCCGATTGCCCAGACAGGCTCATAAGCGATTATAATACGCGAAAGTTCCTGCCTGACAACTCCTGACAGCGCGATTTTTGTCTGCATGGCGCAAACTTCCCCGGTGATATCCTGCTCCCGCTGCTCGAGAAGTTCCCCCACGCAAAGTATAACCGTAAGCCCTGCGTCAAGCGCCGCGCGTACCCGCTGGTTAACCGTTTTGTCCGTCTCCCCGAAATATTGGCGGCGCTCGGAGTGGCCGACAATCACATACCCCACGCCCATCTCCGCCAGCATCTCGCCGGAAATCTCGCCGGTAAAAGCACCCGAAGCCGCCCAATGGCAGTTCTGCGCCCCTATTTTGATGTTGCTTGCCTGTGCCGCTTTAAGCGCGGTTTCCAGACTGGTGTACGGCACACAGGCGACAACCTCACACCCGGCGCCGGCAACAAGCGGCTTTAGCTCCTCAATAAGTCCGGCAGCCCCGGCGCGCGTCTTGTTCATCTTCCAGTTCCCGGCAATAACCGCCTTGCGAAGGCTTTTGTTCATGTTTAGCCCCTCCTTAATTCACAGTGCATATCAGACTTCTTGCAAAACGGTAAAACCACCCCGGCGCTCCGCGCCACCCCTCCAAGGAGGGGAATAAGGCTAACGGCGGGCAACATTCCCCTCCTTTTGGAGGGGTGCCCGAAGGGTGGGGTGGTTAAATTTGTTATTTGTCCTGCAGCGCGGCGATTCCGGGAAGCTCCAGCCCTTCCAGAAACTCAAGGGACGCGCCGCCGCCGGTTGAGATATGCGTCATTTTGTCGGCAAAACCCATTTTCATGACTGCCGCCACGCTGTCTCCGCCGCCGATGATCGTTACCGCGCCGCTATCGGCAACGGCTTTGGCGATCGCGTTGGTTCCGCCCGCAAATTTTTCCATCTCAAAAACGCCCATCGGGCCGTTCCATACTATGGTGCCGGAGCCTTTGATCGCGTCAACAAAAAGCTTTACGCTTTCCGGGCCGATATCAAGCCCCATCCAGCCGTCCGGGATAAAACCGCTCTTGGCGGAACTAACATTGCAGTTGGGATCAAAGTCATCTCCGGTTATGTTGTCCACCGGCAACAGGAATTTCAGGTTTTTGCCCTCGGCGCGTTTGAGGATGTCTTTTGCCAGCTCGATTTTATCTTCCTCGACAAAAGAGGTGCCGACTGCGCCGCCGGTGGCTCTGAAGAAAGTATAGGCCATGCCGCCGCCGATGATGAGGGTATCGACTTTTTCGAGTAGGTTGGTGATTACCCCGATCTTATCGCTGACTTTGAGTCCGCCCAAAATAGCCGTGAACGGGCGTTTGGGATTTTCGAGGGCTTTGCCCATCACGCCGACTTCCTGCTGGACAAGATAGCCGCTGACCGCGGGCAGAAGATGCGCAACTCCCTCTGTGGAAGCGTGCGCCCGGTGGGCCGCGCCGAACGCGTCGTTTACATAAATATCCGCCAGCGCCGCAAACGCCTTTGACAGCTCCGGATCGTTTTTGGTTTCCCCTTTTTCAAAGCGCACGTTTTCAAGCAGCATAACTTCTCCGCCCTTTAGCGCGTCAGCTTTGGCCTGCGCGTCGGGGCCTACGACGTCTTTTGCCAGCGGAACCGGTACTCCCAACAGTTCACTTAAGCGCTTGGCCACCGCGCCCAGCGAAAACTCTGGGGCCGGGCCTTCTTTGGGGCGACCCAAATGCGAGCATAATATAACTTTCGCACCGCGCTCCATCAAAGCCTTGATCGTCGGCAGGGCTGCTTCTATGCGCTTGTCGTTGGTGATCGCCCCGTCCTTCATAGGTACGTTAAAATCACAGCGCACCAGTACCTTCTTGCCGCTTACATCAATGTCGTCGATTGATTTTTTGTTGTATGACACCATAATAACCTTTCACTCCTGTTTTTTTATATTTTCTCTTTCTTTGAAAACTTTAAGACCACCCCGTCAAGCTGCGCTTGCCACCCCTCCAAAGGAGGGGAATTTTTGTCATCCTGAGCGAAGCGAAGAATCTTTAAGATCCTTCGCTTCGCTCAGGATGACAAGCTAAGGGCTCAGGATGACATATAGAGAGGGGCGCCCAGAGCCAACGGCACCCGCAGGGTTAGGGCGGGGTGGTTGGGCTTTTGCAATAGGTTTATTTTTTAAGACCGGTAAAACTCTGGCAGCGCAAAGCCTCGTATACCGCCACAGCTACCGCGTTGCTCAAATTTAAACACCGGGCCTCCTCGATCATGGGGATCCGGGCCAAAAGCTGCGGATACCTGCCGAGCAGCTCATGCTCCCAATCCACCCCGGCGTCCTCCCGCCCGAACACGAGAAACACCCCCGGCGGATAACTCTGCTCGGTATATAGCTTCCCCCCATAGCCGGTGAAAAAGACATACGGCCCCGCAGTCCTTCCAAAAAATTCATCAACGCCATCGTAATAAGTGATATCCAACAAATGCCAATAGTCCAGCCCGGCGCGCTTGAGCTTGCGGTCATCCACCTCAAAACCCATCGGCCTGACCAAATGCAAAGACGATCCCGTAGCCGCGCAGGTACGCGCCACGTTGCCGGTGTTCTGAGGGATCTGCGGCTCCACAAGCACTATGTTTACATTTGCCAATGAATGCCATACCCTCCCGCCGCTGGAATTTATTGCTTTATTAATGTAACACGGCATTGCCTAACCGTCAATACCTGTGGCGCTATAGTGAACCTTCCTACCTCCGATTACGCCTCTGACTTTTGCTCGGGGGGGTGCGGGGGGATTCTCAAGGGGGTGCCTGCTGGGGGCGGAGCCCCCTGCACCCCCTTGAGCGTGTTTTTGGTTGCTTTTTGCACGAGCAAAAAGTAACGCCCGTCCGGCAGGACAAAAGTGAGCGGGCTTCGCCTGCAAAAACACAGCGCGCAGCCAGCGCAAAAACATACCCACAAAACACAACCTTTGCCATAAAACGCCACCCCGTCCTCTTTTGAGGTGTCAAACCAGCCCTCCCCGGCCTATAGGTGAAGGGACTTCGCCGGAAAGGAGGCTGCAATGACAGATACGCTGGAACAAGAAGCGCGCGCCCTTGCGCTGCGCACGCTTATGCGCATGGCCTCTTACAGCGCGGGAGACGGCTTGAAGCTGGCAACGAGTAAGGAGAACCTTTCTCCGAGTGAGGTTGATAGGCTGGATCTGTTCGGAGTGTCTTCTTTCAAGTGGAGCGGCTCGGGGGGAGAGGTAAAGTTCTTTGACCGGATGCGGTCGCTGGAGCTTATGCTCTCTCTGGACAAAGGCGCGGATATTTCCCCCGATCAGTTTTATCAGGCTTTGCGGGAAAGCGCCGCCGGAGCTGAACCGCTCGACGAGGAGGAGGATGAGGCGGTTGACGCCGATTAGGTTCTCCAAAAAGCAGCTTATCGCCCTTAACTGGTGGTGCGACACCAGCCCTTACAAAAACCGGGACGCGATCATCTGCGACGGGGCGGTGCGTTCGGGCAAAACCATCAGCCTTTCCCTTTCGTTCGCGCTGTGGGCGCTCTGCCGCGTGGGGCGCGGCGAGCTTGCTATGTGCGGCAAAACGATCGCCACCTTGCGACGAAACGTTGTCCGCCCGCTGATTGAAGCCCTTGGCAATATGGGAATCCCCTGCCGGTTTGTCTCCTCTCAAAACCGGCTGGAGATCGGCAAAGGCTTCCCGCTTGGGTTCTCGCTCTTTGGGGGAAAGGATGAATCGAGCGCCGCGCTGATTCAGGGCGCAACCTTCGCGGGGATTTTGCTGGATGAAGTGGCGCTCATGCCCCGCTCTTTCGTGGAGCAGGCTATGGCCCGCTGTTCCCGGGAGGGAGCCAAGCTGTTCTTTTCCTGTAACCCATCTTACCCGCAGCATTGGTTTTATCAAGAGTGGATTTTGCGCCGGAACGAAAAAAACGCCCTTTACCTGCGCTTTGCCATGACCGACAACCCTTCCCTTTCGCCGGCTGTGCTGGCCCGCTACCGCAGGCTTTATTCGGGGCCGTTTTATCAGCGCTATGTGCTTGGGCGATGGGTTGCCGCCAAGGGCTTGGTTTACCCGATGTTTGATCCCCAAAAGCATTTGCGCGCAGAGATTCCCCCCTGTTCGCGCTATGCGGTTTCCTGCGATTACGGCACGGTCAATCCCGCTTCCTTCGGCCTGTGGGGGGAATCTGACAGCGTTTGGTACAGAATCCGCGAATACTACCACGATTCCCGCCGTGAGGGCAGGCTGCTGACCGACGAGGAATACGCCGATGCTCTAAGCAATCTGATCGGCGATCTAAACGTGGAAGCCATACTTGTTGACCCATCCGCCGCAAGCTTCATTCAATGCCTGCGCAGGAGGAATCTTCCCGCGCGTCCTGCCCGAAACGACGTCAGCGACGGAATCCGCACCGTGGCGGCCGCCCTGAAAGACAACCGCGTTTTCTTTCATCCATCCTGCGAAAGCGCCATTGCCGAGTTTTCGCTTTACCGTTGGGATGAAAAGGCCGGGGGGGATATCCCACACAAGCGGGATGACCACGCGATGGACGATATCCGCTATTTTGCGCTGGAGTACCTCTCCGCACGCGGGCAGGGCGGGTTTTGGGCGGGCAGCGTCAGCAGGGGGGAATGACCACCCCGGCGCTCCGCGCCACCCCTCCAGGGGAGGGGAATTTTTGCCCACCGTTAACTCCTATTCCCCTCCTTTGGAGGGGTGGCAAGCGTAGCTTGACGGGGTGGTTTTCAAAATCGTAGAAACGAAAGGAGTGATAATTTGGGCCTAAAAGAACTGTTAAACTTTCGCCGGGATGACAAAAAGGCGCTGGCAGTCCAAACCGCGCGGCAGGACGGGCACCCGTTCGGGGGCTGGATGAACTACACCCCTCTTGCGCCCCCGGATATCGGGCTGCTGGACGCCATGCGCGAGGGGATTCCCATTATCGACGCAGCGCTGGACAAAATCGTAAGGCTGACCGGCAGCTTTTCCATGGCTTGCTCCGATCCGCTTTTGCAGGACAAGCTCAACCGTTTTGTCGGATCGGTTCGCGTCGGGCCGTCCTCCGGCGGGCTGCATTCGTTCGTAAATATTTATCTGCACAGCCTGCTCGCTTACGGCAACGCCGTGGGCGAGATCATCCCCACAACCGACGGCGACGATATCTTTGCCCTTTACAACGCCCGGCTGCGGGACGTTCACATCCGTCGGGGGGCAACCCCTCTGCAAGCCGAATTGTGTACCTTTGAAAGCATGAAGCTCGTCCCCGTCCGGTATCCCGCGCTGGTGCTGTTTACCCCGCTCAATCCCCCTGCCGGGGAAGTGCGCGGGCAGCCGTTGCTGCGAAGCCTACCCTTTGTTAGCGAAATTCTGATGAAGATTTTCTCCAGCGTGGGGCATAACTTTGAGCGGGTTGGGAATCTGCGCTACGCCGTCACTTACAAGCCCGGCAACGACCGGATGGACAAAGCGCAGGCAAAAGATATCGCAACCAGTATCTCACGGGAGTGGAGCGACGCGATGGGCAGCACGCAAAAAGGCGGCCCTGTGCGGGATTTTGTTGCCGTGGGGGATGTGGATATCAAGGTGATCGGCGCGGATAACCGCATGATTTCCTCCGAAGTCCCGGTGCGGCAGATGCTTGAGCAGATTATAGCCAAACTGGGGATTCCGCCTTTTATGCTGGGGCTGTCGTGGTCTACCACCGAGCGTATGAGCGCTCAGCAGGCCGATATCCTGACCAGCGAGCTTGAAAGTTATCGCCGCTTGCTTGACCCGATACTTACGAAGATTTGCGACACTTACCTGCGGCTTCAGGGCCATGGCGCGACCACAACGCCTGTTTGGAACGACATCAACCTGCAGGACGAAGTGGAGGCGGCAAGTATCCGGCTGACGCACGCAAGGGCGGCGTTGCTGGAAAGGCAAGCGCAAAAGTAGGGCGGGAGGCCCACTATCGCGCCCTACAAAAAACGATACCATCAGGAGGTGACTTTAATTAACAGCGTAATCGAAAAAACACTGGACACGCGCTCCCTGACAGATTCGCAAATGGAAAAAATCAACCGCCTAACCCGCAGAAACCTCACCCGTGACGAAGTCTTTGTCTTTTCGCTGATACTGTGCGACAACGAGATCGACCGGGACTTTGAACGCTTCCCCACGAAATCGCTGGCTGCTTTGGCTGAGCTTTTTATCGGCAAAACCGGCGTATGCGATCACAGCCCCAAGGCCAAAAACCAAAACGGCCGCATCTTCGACGCCGCGCTGGAAGAAACCGGGCAGCTAAATTCACTGGGCGAGCCGTACTGCGTCCTGCGCGCGTGGGCGTATATGCTGCGCTCCCCCAAAAATGAGGAGCTGATCTTTGAGATCGACGGCGGGATCAAAAAAGAAGTCAGCGTCGGCTGTTCGGTCGAAAAGGTCGTCTGCTCAATCTGCGGCGCGGATATGAAGCTGGCGCCTTGCTCTCACAGCAAGGGGATGTTTTACGACGGGAATCAGTGCCATCACAGGCTGGAAAACCCCACCGACGCCTACGAATGGAGCTTTGTGGCCATTCCCGCCCAAAAAGGGGCCGGAGTGACCAAGCGCGCCGGTGGCGGCTCGCCCCACGGCGGAGCAATGGATCTTGCAAAACTGTTTGATTCCGAGTACCCGCAGCTTCCCCTTAGCACCGGGCAACTGACCGCCCTTAAAGCGCAATATGGCGCGCTTTCCGAAAAAGCAAAGGCAGGGGAGGCCTACCTTTCGGGGCTGCGGGGAGAAGTTGTAAGACTGACCGGCTTCGCGCTGCCCGAGCTTAGCCCGGCTTTAGCGCAGCAGCTGGCCGCAAAACTTGACCTCGATCAGCTCAATGAGCTGCGGGCCAGTCTTCGCAAGGCCGCGAACAAGTCTTTTCCCCCGGCCCCGCAGCTGGTTGGCGGCGATACCGGTAAGCAAGAGGATAATCCATTTGTGATCTAATTTTACCACCCCGGCGCTCCGCGCCACCCCTCCAAGGAGGGGAATTTTTCTCAACGGCGGCCCTATGTCTATTCCCCTCCTTGGAGGGGTGGCGCGGAGCGCCGGGGTGGTTTCGCAAAAAACCTATTTTAATCTAAAAAATCAGGAGGTCGTATCATGCATTACGAAAACGTAAGAGTAGACAAAAGCCTTTACAAAAACGCCGGGGGCTTTGTAGCCGCGCTGGAAAAACTCGACCCGTCCGAGCGCTACGCGGGGGGCGAACTCTCGGGGCTGGACGCCTTTCAGCGCCAGCTCAAACGCTTTGATATCAAAGTGAACGGCGCGGGTTCTTCCACCATCGCCAAATTCTTTTCCACGGCCGATTCGGCAGCGCTCTTTCCCGAATACGTTTCCCGCGCTGTCGCCCAAGGGGCAAAAGACGAAAACGTCATTGAGGAAATCATCTCGGCGCGCACCGAAATTTCCAGCATGGATTACCGCTCGATCACCACCGACCTGATTGATCCCCCCGGATCATCCCACAGCGATACCATCGGCGAAGGCGAGGAGATACCCGTCACCAATATCACCCTCAACGAGAATCTTGTCACCCTCAAAAAGCGGGGCAGGCTGCTGCGCGCAAGCTATGAGGCCATCAAGTTTCAGCGGCTGGACGTCTTTACCGTGGCCCTGCGGCAGATCGGCGCTTTTATCGCTAAGGCCAAGCTAAAAGACGCGATGGACGCCCTGATCGGCTCGGGAGCCAGCGCCGCCGAAGTGATAAACCAAAGCGGAGGCACCCTTTCCTACACCGATCTGCTGGCCCTTTGGAGCCGTTTCGAGGACTTTGAGATGAACGTTCTGCTGGCTTCCCCCGCAACGGCGGCGCGTATCCTGAACATACCCGAGCTGCGCGATCCCCTTGCCGGGCTTGGGTTCCAATCCGGCGGCGGGTTGGGTACCCCCTTAGGCGCAAGGCTGATCAAAACCGCCGTTGCCCCCAACGACAGGATCATCGCGCTCGACCGCCGCTTCGCCCTTGAAATGGTCAGCGCCGGCGGCGTTGCGGTGGAGTATGACAAGCTGATCGACTCCCAGCTTGAGCGCGCGGCCGTGACCTCCATCTGCGGGTTCAGCAAGCTGTTCCCGGAGGCGGTTAAGGTGCTGGCGGTTAGCAATTAACCACCCCGCCCTTCGGGCACCCCTCCAAGGAGGGGAATGACCACCCTGGCGCTCCGCCAAATGAGGGGAAGTGGGTTCTGCGTTGTCAAATTCCCCTCCTTTGGAGGGGTGGCAAGCGCAGCTTGACGGGGTGGTTTTAAAGTTTTGCAAGAAGTCTGACGGAGGTGTTTACATGCTCGACAAAGACAGAATCTTTACGCACTTCAAAACTATGTGCGGGCTGGAAGCAGCCCAGGCTCAACCGCTGCGCCCCCTGTGCGACATTGCCGCCCAGTATCTCTTAATATGGCTGCGCGAAAATATACGCCTCAACCAAAACATGGAGCGCCTTTGCGTTGCGGCGGCGGCACTTGCCTGCGGCGACTGGCTGGAACTCGGCGGTTCCATTTCACAAGGGCAGGAGCTGCGCGTGGGGGATATCTCCCTGCGCGAGAGCAGCGGCAGTTCCGCACCGCGCGGTTCCGCTTTGCGGGAACACTTTCTGGCGGGGATATCCGACCTGCTGGAGCCGCGCTTTGTGATCGCGCAGGCGCGGGAGGAACCAGAGGAGGAACCCTCATGATGGCCTTGACTTTCGCCCGCCGGATCCGTAGCGCGATAACCCGCATAGGCTCCACCGCCACACTTGCGGAAGATAAGACGCGCACGCCCTTTGCCGCCAGCATTCAGCCGGTGAGAATCATTCAGGGCGAGCAGTCCGGCTCATGGGGAACCGGCAGGCGGCGCAGAGCGGCTCTTTACGCCCCTTGGTGCGAAGCCACATCCCGCATACAGGCGGGGAGCCGCGTGATCCGGCAAGGGCAACCATATCGGGTTTTGCAGGCCGAAACCCTTGAGATGGCGGGCCAGCCTTTATACGTTTGGGCCATGCTCGAACCGGAAGGAGAGAGCGCAACATGAATTTAACTCAACTCAAGCAAGCCCTGACCGACCTTTTGCAGAGCGCGCCGGGGCTGGCCCAAGCAGAGGTTTTGCCGGCCTTCCCCGCCGGGAGGCATTTGCCTTTCCCCGGCCCGGCTATCATTTTGGGCATCGACGGGGTGGAACTTACCCCCGGCAGCCTGGGCGGCTTTTCGACGGAACAGGCAGGCGATCTTGCGGCAATCACCGCCCGATTTGATTTCTTCGCGCCCGGCAAAGACGGCCCCGACCTACACCTCCTTTACGAAACCCTCTGTGCTGCCCTTATGGACTGCGGCTCGGCGTTCGGGCTTTCCAGAATCTGGTGCGATTCTCTGGCCTGGGACGAGGCGGCTGGCTCATATCGCCTGAGCGCGCGCGCACTACTGCGGGGGAGGGCAAAGGGCGGCGCCCCACGCTGGCAGGAGGCCACAATCTCCGATTTCAACATTACCCTAAGGGGGCTGGAAAATGGTTGACAACCAACGGCCGGGAATTTACTCCCGGATAGAGATTTCAGGATATAACCCCGGCGCAGGCGCAGGCGCTGCGCTCCTGCTGCCAACCCGGGAACAGGAATCCCCCGCCACAGTCCGCGCCGAAAGCTATCACGACTCCACTTTGCTGCTTGCCGGAAACAATCTGGCGCTCGGCTGCCTGCGGCTGCTTTTTGAGGGCGGGGCGGGAAGCGTGACCGTTATCACCGCGCCAGATATCGCGGGGGCGATTAACAGGCTTGGCGCTTTAGCTCAGGGGGAAATCCGGGCGGTAGTGAGCGGTTTTAATCATCCCGGAGAGCTGACGGCATTGCGCGATTTTATCGGGGAAAGGGAGCTGATCGGCTTCGCGGGGATCGGCAGCACACAAGCCGCCATAACCGCCGCGATCTCCCTGAGCAGCGGGCGGATGGTTCTCTGCGCTCCCGCCCTTTCGCTGGAAACCGGCGGACCGCACCCTCTGTACGGCCCATGCGCGCTGGCGGGTGCGGTGCTGGGCGCGCGCAGCCCGATCCACAATTTCAGCGGGGAGATTTTCCCGTTGTTGCGGGAGGTTAACCCCCTGCCCGAAGACGACGTTCAAGCCCTGTTAAGAGCCGGCGTCAGCGTATTTGAAAAGGCGGGGGAGGGCGTCGAGCTGATTCGCGCCGTTACCACCGACGCTCACCGCGAGGGTTCGGGAGGCGCCATGCGCAGCCTGAACACCGTGCTTATAATCGACGATGTGATGAGCGCCATCCGCGGCAGCCTGCGCCAAAAACTTCGCGGCCCGGGGCGCGCCTCGATCGAGGGGATCCGCGATCAGGTGGCCGTTGAGCTTTCCGCAAAAAAGGACGCGGGGATTCTTGCTTCGTTTACGCCGCCCCGCTGCCGCGCCGACAAAACCGATCCGACCATCTGCATTGTGGAAATCAGCTTCGGCGTGGCGCACCTGCTCGACCAAATCCATTTGACTGCCCATATCCGGGTTTAGGAAGGGGGAAGAACCGTGATCGAATTTTCGACCAGCGGAGATATCAGCATTGAGGTGAACGGCAAGCGCCTTGCCGTGGCCCAAAGCTACCGCGCCCGCACAATCCGCGAAAGCCGCGCCATAGAAGCTTTCGGCAAGAGAAGCCCCGTCGGCGTTATGGCCGGGCGTACCACCCATCAGATTGATCTCAGCCGGGTTCAGCTTTTGGATGAAGCGCTCAGCGACGGTATAGATTTTTATGGGCTTTCCGGCTTTACGCTTGTGATCGCCAAGCCGGGGCAGCGGGTGATTTATTCCGGCTGCGAGTGGTCGGGTATCGACGAAAGCGCCGGGCTTGGCAGCGTCGTGCTGGAAAGCGTCAGCCTCATCGCCACAAAGCGGATGGTGCTGCCATGAGTAAAATCACTTTGCGCCCTCTTAACGCCCGCCGGGAACTGGAAGTTCTCAAGCGCGCGCCCTCTCTGCTACCATATCTGTTAAAGCAGGGCCTTAAAGTCCCGGACGCGGTTGCTCTGGCGACAAACGCCTGCTTGCTTCACTTGGCGCTGGAAGACGGCCCCGGTACTCCCCGTGAAGTTCTTGAGCGCTTCAGCCTTTCGGAGATCGCTTATCTTTGCGAGGCCCTGCTGCAAGGCGCGCCGCCTTTGGATTGGGAGATTGCGGGTGACAGGCCCGCCGCCCCCGCCCCGCGAAACGGGGCGGGGAGCGCGGCTCCTTTGGAGCCGCGCCGGTGCGGCCCAGAAAGGGCCGCACACGGCGGCGGGCCGGACAAGGAGGCAAGCCTATGAGTATCCGGGAAGGGCTTTCGCGCAACCGCCATGTTTACGACAGGCTGCTCGGGCAGCGGGAACTCAGAGAGGAAACTGAGGAAATCCGCTTGCCGGAGCGCGGCCCGGATACCCTGCTCAACCCTTTTGAAGAAATTGCGCCGCAGACGGTTTCTCTGTCTTCGGGTTTGCAGCCGGAAGCTGCCTCCTCCGGGCAAACGGTCAGCTTTTCGCTTGGGCAAGCCGCCCCGCCCGACCACGAAGAAGCGGCGGAGCATCTTTTGCAGCTGCTGGAGCGGGAAGCGCGTTTCGGTTCCCAAGACTTGCATGGGGAGGAAGCGTAAATGTTTAACATGCAGTTTGGGGAATTTATATTCCCGCACAACCCGGCCAGCATCACGGTGGAGCGGCTGGGCAGACACGCCGTATTCTTCTGCCCGGGATACGGCCAGATCGTTCAATCCCTTGGGGACGGCAGGCGGCAGGTTCTCTGCGCGGGCGATTTTGTCTGCGCCACCCCAACGCAGTCGGTCTCGCTTATCGCATCCTTTGAGGAAAAGTGCGCGGACGGAAAACCCGGCGTCCTGATCCTGCCCGGAATGGCCCCGATGATCGCCGTGCTGGCGCAGCACTCCTTCCAATCACGGGGGGATGGCAGGGTAACGCCTTACACAATGCGCTTTCTGGAAGCGGGGGGTATCTGATCTATGGATGTTTTTCGCGTAACCGTCACCGATATCTTCGGTGGAGAAACAATCCTCACGCCTTCATCTTTGCGGCTGCGGCGGGGGATATCCTCCCCTGCGGAGGGAATGACCGGAAGTTTTCCGGTGGAAAGACGCCCGGCCGAGCTTATCCGCCTGCGGGTGCTGCGCAATGATTCTCTCATCTTTGAAGGCAAAATCGACGAGCAGCGCTTGACCTTTTCCGAAAACGGAATGATCCTGCGTTTGGACGCCCGAAGCAAGGGCGCGCTGCTGATCGACAACGAGGCCATGCCGGAAACGCTATATAACCACTCCACCCATAATATTTTCGAGCGGCTGATCGCGCCCCACGGCTTTCTGCTGTTAGCCGCCTCAAAAATTCTGCCGGAGTTCACCGTCCGCAAAGGGCTAACCCTGTGGGACGCCTTTTCCGTCTTTGCGCGGCGCACATACGGCCGCCTCCCGTTTGTCAGCGGTGACATGGTGCATGTATCCCAAACCAACCCGGGTGAGAGCGCAATCATCGGCGGCAGGGATATCCCCTTTTCCCGGCTGGAGCATACAATCAGACATTACACTCCGATCAGCCGTATATTCATCCGCGATGATGAAGGCAACTATCACACGTCGGTAAGCAACCCGGACGCGCCGATCCGGCAAATCCACCGGGAGCGTTATCTGATCCCCGCAGGCGAGTTTGTCGAGATCCCAAGATGGGACGCGGGTTCGCGCATCCAAAGAAGTATGCGCCAGATGGAAACCGTTGTGGCTGAGCTGCCGGGGTTTTGGGAGATGCGCACAGGCAGGGGCGTGACTGTTAATCACCCGAGTATACATATCCCCAACCTGCTGGTAGATGAATCGGTCTTTACCCTCGACCACAACGGCGCGCGAACCAGTCTGACGCTGGCGAGAATGCAGTTTGACTGATACATGCAGGGCGGGAGGGCCACGCACACTGTCATTCTGAGCGTAGCGAAGAATCTTAAGACCTTTCGCAGCTTTTATCCTGAGTAATAAAGATCCTTCGCGGAGTTTATCCTTGAGCAAAGCGAAGGGCTCAGGATGACAAGCGAAAGGCTCAGGGTGACATTTAAATTAAGGAGCTGTTTATGAGAATAATCAAAAACCCGCCCCGGCACCCGGAAAGCCCGATGATCGCGCAGGTAAGCTACGCAAACACCTCCGGGTTTGGGGTGGTGGGCGCCAGCCAAATCGCAAGCCCGCTCACCTTTGCCCCCAGAGGCATTGCCTATATGCCCGGCGTTGGCGATAATATCCTGCTTATGCCCATAGACGGCCATGACGTCTGCGCGGGCACCATGACCTCCGGCGCGGGGCTGCGCCCGGGGGAGCTGCGCCTGTTTTCCGGCGGCGGGGCAAGCATCCTGCTGGCGGCAAATGGGGATATTGTTTTGAACGGCGTGGTTATTACCAGAAATGGGATTATCGTCACGCCCTGACTTGTTGCGTGCTTTTCTTTTGCGGGCGGAACCCGCGCACTTTTGTCCTGCCGGACGGCGGCTGCGCGCTATATTTATGCGGCTGCAAACCGCAGACTTTGTCCTGCCGGACGGGCGTTACTTTTTGCTCGTGCAAAAAGTAACCAAAAACACGCTCAAGGGGGTGCAGGGGGTACCCCCCAGCAGGCACCCCCTTGAGAATCCCCCCGCACCCCCCGCGTAAAAGTCAAAGGCTTAATCGTAGCCACTTCTGTCATTCTAAGCCGCAGGCGAAGAATCTTAAAAGACCTTTCGCGGAGCTTATCCTGAGCAATTAAAGATCCTTCGCTTCGCTCAGGATGACAAGTGAAAGGCTCAGTATGACAGAAATTCCCTCCTTGGAGGGGTGGCGCGGAGCGCCGGGGTGGTTTTAAATCCGCCGGAGGCACAATTAATAAGCGCAAGCAGCGGTCCCGGCTTTACCCGGGGCCGCTATAAAATACTGTCTTCGAGCGTTCATACAGCTCGAAGACACAGCAGCGAGGTAGCCGGATGGAGCAGCCGCCAGCGCAACGCTATCATGTATGAATGGTGGAGCAACGCAGCCGCTAACGGGTTCCTCAAACGCAACGAGAAAACCATTTAAAAAGGTCTTTTTTTGCTTCTTTTTTTCTCCTCAAGAAAAAAAGAAGACCCAAAATCCGCAGGAGGTGGGCAAAAATGCATCACGAAACCATAGCTGCGATAAGCACTCCCGCGGGGATAGGCGCGGTGGGTATGGTTCGTTTATCCGGCGCGGATGCCATCGCGGTTGCCGCGCGGGTGTTCCAGCCTCATGATCCAAAAATAAAGCTTGAGGGCATGAGGGGATACCGCGGCGTTTTGGGAAAAGTCTGCGACGCCGACGGCCCGGTGGATGAGGTTGTCGCTTTTATCTACCGCGGGCCGCGCAGCTATACCGGCGAGGACGTCGTTGAGCTGTGCTGTCATGGCGGATCCTACGCGGTGCGTCAGGTTTTGCGCCTTTGTCTGGACGCGGGCGCGCGCCCGGCGCTGGCCGGGGAATTTACCAAATGCGCGTTCTTAAACGGCAAGATGGATCTTACCGGCGCGGAAGCCGTCATGGATTTGGTATCCGCGCAGGGGCGCGGCGCTATGCGCGCGGCGTTTGCGGCGCGGGAGGGCGCGCTTGCGGGCGAGATCGCGGCTCTTGTCGAGGACTTGACCGGACATTGCGCGCATATCGCGGCTTGGACTGATTACCCGGAGGAGGATCTGATGCCTGTGGATGAAGCCGAGCTTGCGCAATCCTTGGAGAATATTTTGAACCGGATGCGGGTTTTGCTTGCCGGGTATGACAAGGGCAGGCTTTTGCGGGAGGGAATTAACGCCGCGATTGTCGGCCGCCCGAACGTGGGAAAATCCACCCTGATGAATCTGCTGACAGGGCAGGAGCGCAGCATTGTTACGCCGGAACCCGGCACCACCCGCGATGTTATACAGGAAAAAATCACGCTTGCTGATCTTACTCTCAACCTTTCGGACACCGCGGGAATCCGTGAGGCGCTTGACGCCGCCGAACAAGAGGGGGTTTTGCGCTCTCTGCGCGCGCTTGAAAGCGCCGATTTGATTTTAGCGGTTTTTGACGGATCGCAGCCGCTACAGGAAAACGACCGCGATCTGCTCCCGCACCTGACCGATAAGAACGTGATCGCGGTGATAAATAAAGCCGATCTGCCGTCAATGATTGAAGAAGATAAATTGCGGGAAAGCCTGTTCTGCCATGTGGAATTTTCAGCGAAAACGGGAAAAGGCCGCGAAGTTCTGGAAAAAGCTATCCTCGCCGCCTTGGAGCTGGAAAACATAGATCCCGCCGGCGCGATAATCGCGAACGAACGCCAGCGCCTTTGCCTTAACAGCGCCGCCGAAAACGCGGAGGAAGCCCGCGCGGCTTTGAACGACGGCATAACTTTGGACGCCGTTTGCGTCTGCCTTGATTCGGCTTTGGAAGATTTGCTAACTCTGACTGGGCAGCGCGCCGGCGAAGCAATCGTGGATGAAGTGTTTACGCGGTTTTGTGTGGGGAAGTAAGTTCATATGTCATTCTGAGCACAGCGAAGAATCTTTAAGGCCTTTTGCTTTGCGGCTGTAAGCCGCGTACTTTTTGCCCTGCCGGGCGCGGCTGTGTGCTGTATTTTTGCGGGTGGAACCCGCGCACTTTTGCCCTTGCCGGGCGGGCGTTACTTTGCTGAGTCTTCGAGCTGTAAGGGCGCTCGAAGACGGTATTTAAGATGCCGTGCAAAAAGTAACCAAAAACACGCTCAAGGGGTGCAGGGGGCCCCCCCGCTGTGTCGTTGGTAGCTGTGGGGGCGCACAACGACGGTATTTTGATGGCACCCCCTTGAGAATCCCCCCGCACCCCCGATCAAAAGTCAAAGG
>Ga0123355_10007683_pt1 | contig 16201 bp, 8 predicted proteins | sample TergutEmb28metaG_3_FD_89872 | JGI IMG/M metagenome (GOLD analysis project Ga0123355, IMG submission 89872) | Embiratermes neotenicus P1 segment gut microbial communities from Petit-Saut dam, French Guiana - Emb289 P1 | ecosystem: Host-associated > Arthropoda: Insects > Digestive system > Gut ...
ACACACACACACACACACACACACACACACACACACACACACACACATGAATATTTAATATTGTGAACCTAAAAGGGAACACAACAAACACGCATATTTCCCCCATGCTCATGCTACAGTGATGAGCAAGTACGCAGCAGACTGTCTGCATATGATTTATATCCCCAATCCCCACCTGCTTAAAATTATTCCACTAAACTTCAGTACCTTAATATGAGCGTTAATCTCGCCTTACAATTTCAGTTACTATGTACTGTTAATACTGACAATGAAATTGACATCACTGATTAATACATTCTCCTGATTATACAACATGAGGCAGACACACTCAATGGGTCACATAGTTTCATTTACCTCAATATAGTAATATTTTTCATAGAAAACATGCCTTGGTCTCCCATCATGTTTGAAATGCATAGTAGCAGTAACCACCCCATTGGCAAGGATGACACCCATTACCAGAAGACGGAAGGATGCTGAACGTAATACTACATGACAGAATTTTGGAGCATTTCCCCCATGCTTGTTTTCATCCAGGGTAACCAGTTTCCAACCCATGTCATTTCCTGTCAGTATCTGGAAAATAAATTGCAGAGAAAAATAACTTCACAATTATTTTATATGTTAAATTATAAACATGGAGATAATGTAAGATCCACTCTGCAAGTGACACAGTACTGTGCTCAGTTACAAATATACAAATACAACAAACTTTTCCATCACCACAACCATGACATTTACTGTCATTAATTCCGGGTAAACACGAGCGTTTAAGTTAGACAACTAGTTCATACACTGCACTTCACTCAAAGAACTTATACCATCAGGTATAAGTTCTCTTTGTGTGATTTGTATCACCCAAATAAGTAAGTGGTTTTACTGTGTCTTACGGTGCCTTCATTCATACCTGTGATGCTGAACTGTTTGTGATGTGCCCTCTGACCCCCCACATCTGCTGGAACTGAACACGAATCTCGTTAAAGGTCTCTGTGATGACAGCAATAAAGACATTCTTCACAAGCCATGCAAGGAAAAATATCATGGTGCTAAAATAGAAGGCTGCTCTCCAGCCAGGGAGGCTGTCAATGGCTCGGTACATGATGAACACCCAGCCTTCTTGTGAGGCTGCCTGATATACTGTGAAAATGCTAGTGGCTGTAAAACAAAACAAATAAGCACTAGGTTGTGCCACAAAACTAACGATGGAGTCTCTTCAATCTGCAATGAAAGTTTATGTCCCTCACCACAACTTTCATGCTACTGCATGTACTACACAGAAAACAAATATGACCACAGGATTCTTTTGAAAAACCTTCATTACAGTGTATAAAAAGTCCTTTTTACAAGGCCAATAAATACAAACAACACAAGCATTTCATACCATAAGCATAAAATAATTAATCCTTTGGCATCGTGATTTAAATGGCAACAGTCCACCTTCACATATGACAGTCTTTTCACTAGCCATTTAAATTTCTGCACATGGTTTACAAAAAACGTTAATATTATACAACTCAAACAAGACTAAATAATGAAAAAAGTGGCATTTTGTGGAAAATAAAACAAAGATATTTCTGCATGTCTTAGAAAATACAGCAGTTTTAGTTCCTAAATACTCAAAATAATTTCCTAAAAGATGCAAACACTTCAGTTTGTTCTACTTATATTTCAGTCTGAGGCCCCAGTTTTGCTTAGGGAGGTCACATGTGATGTATTCCTAAGCAGGCTATCCTGAGAGTTCACAGCTGTAGCAGTAATAGCTCTCTATCTTTGTGAAGATCATGTGACTGTCCTTCTCCTCAGTAATGGAACAGGCTCAATGCAAGAGAGTGCTAACCAAATAAGCTTGGAAATGAAATGTTATCTTTTTGTGGAATGAAAAGGAGGGGTCAGGAAACACGCAGGAGCTCTCGCATTTAAGTAATAACTGAAGAAGAGATTTGCAACCAAGAAATATAAGACAAAAAACATCGAAAAATAATGAAAAGGATTTTCCTTTGTTTCTGTATCAGCATACAAGATGGTTCAGGTGTAGTTCAATGTACCTCCAGCCATGCAGCTGTGGTGCAGGAAGGTGTGTATGACACAGTGCAAACCCAGAAGAGATAAACACTGATTATTTGTAACTCTAGCCTTCCTTCAGTTAGTCTAAACACTACAAGCTTTGTGTGAATGAAGTTCATCATCAGCTGCCCCCACACCAATAATATAGAGTGAGTCAAAAGTACCTGTACCTCCTGTGGAATATGAGTATATTCACAGAGTTTATAATAAAATACACTTCTCATATTCACTCTAGTTACAACAAATGTTACAAATGCCCAACCTCGTGCTTGCGCATATGCATGTAAATGCTTGATCTATTCGAAAAAACATAAAATTTCAGTCTGACGCATGTTCCTGACAAATGCGGTATAGGTGAAAAACAACTTTTGGCACTTTATACATAGGCTATAATACTTCCTCAATGCACAAGAAGCCTGCTGTTTATACTCCGCAGTTAAACTCTGTCTCTGAAATAGAAGCCACATCACATTGCATTATGCTTCCCACTGTTTATCACCAGAATGGATACTTGAGACCCAGTCAGCTTTTGCTAACACACTCAGCACTTCAGTTGGTAGTAGAATACATACCAGAACTACTGACAAAAGAAAAATAAAGAATACAGCTAGTCACATTGTCCAAACCATCTCTGGAGACCATACAGTCTCTTATTCAATGGGTATATGAATTCCTTCCCAAGAGGAAGGAAGCTGGAGCATGAAGCTGGTCAAAAATTCTATTTAATTCAAAGCTAAAGAATGTATGAAGCTATACTTTATTCCACTGTATGTTTTTACAGTGATGAGCGCAAAATATTTAAATGGCAGGAGCTCTGGCTGTCCTATGGATAGATGCTTGAGCCAGGCAGGGCTTTAAATGCTGTCCTATACCTAGGACGCACTGACCCCAAAGGTTAATTCAGATTCCCTTTCCTTATTGGTATTAGTCATTTTTCATAATTCAACAAATTAATACTGCATGCAAATCATTTACATAGCGACATCATCTATAAGTTCAGCCAAATAGTTTTAAAATTGCACAATGCCTATGGTTTAAATGTGTTCGTTTATTCAGCAGTTTAGTCATAAAACATTCTTTCAATGTATAACATATATTACAAAACCAAGAAATGTACTTTGGTTTTATGGATGTAATTTTATTCCATAGTGGTCACCAAGATGTTTCAGCCACTCATGTGGCCATCTTCAGGGAGGTGAGAACAAGCATACCAATATAATTAAAATGTATCTAAATCACTTCACAGTTAAAACTTCACATAGTTTTCATTTAAAATCCATGGCTGAATAACAAAATAAAATAGTGATGAGTATAAGGTACTAGAAGATAAAAATTGTTGTTCAGAGTATGTGGGGTGATGTACATAGAAGACGGGGGTGGTGAATCATGATCCAGATTGTTGAGTGATTTAGACACACTTTAATTTGATTGTTATTCTTGTGGTGGTGATCAAAATGTTTTGGCCGAACATGTTGGTCACCACTATGCAATAAAATTACATCCATAAAACCAAAGTGCATTTACTGGTCTTTTAATATATATTATGCGCTTAATTAATGCATGGAATATGACAGATAGCAAACTGATTCTTTAATTTTTCATCCAACACAAAAACAAATGCACCCCAAATACATAGATTTTCTTCAACAGTAAAATCCGACTGTTAATTTAGTATATGACCTTCATACTCCGGTAACATAGGTTGAGCAACAGTTGCATAAACAATACACTTAAAAATTTCCCACAGCACAAACCTTAAAGGGTAATATATTGCCAACTAGTGCAAATCTAATCTCAGTGCCCTTTCCTGTACAAGCAATTCTTTGATTACAGTGGGGTAAACCTCCAAATGTAAATGACTTTGTAGTGAAAAGGATCAAGACATTCAGCTTTGCATTCTTTCTTCACTGCAAATTACCAAATTCATCAAACCCGTTGAATCCCATGATGTACCGAGACAGCTCCAATTTCATGCATTTCATACCATCAGGACACTGGTAGCCGGAACCTGGGTCAACGGAGCAGAACGTATCTGGGATAGCCAGGCTGTTTATAGTTAGGTTGCTGCAATGTAACAAGACATAAAGCAATAATGTAAAGAAAAATAACTGAAAAATTAAGGCATGCAAGGAATACAGTTAAATACACCTTGCAATGATACAGAAGTGTCTCCAAAGGGCAATGATTGTGAACACAAAAATATTGCAATTCTTAAATAGTGGGAATTTAAGATTGGCATAATGGTGCTTGGTACACAGAATGCTTATCACTGGACCAAACATATTAGTCACACAAATAAATGGTTAATACTATCATGGGTATGTTCTTGTCAACCATTAGTTCCTACATGTAAGCACATGACATTATTTATATATAATTATATACACATGGATGTTCTGCACTTACTTTGGGTCTGTACTGTTCAAAACACAATGGTTCTTGAGTTCGCCAAAAAACTGCACTCCCAGCAGTCCATATAAGGACATAAAGAATAAGAAGAACAATGTGACATTGTATATCTGCTGGCTCGAGCGCCTAGCAAATAGGAACAGGCAATTAGCAAAAAATAACAGTAATTAACAAATACATGCCTTGAACGCTCATTCTAACCCTCTGACAATTTGGTTCCCCCCCAAAACACAGCCCAAAACAAAGATCAAGTATTTCAGCTTATTAAAAGTGCCATGAGATAGCTCAAATAGTTTGCTGTCATCTTCACATTACACATGCCAGACTTCAACTCCAGGGTACTGTATGTTGGATGTGTGGTGAACATAATATTAGAGGGGCAGGCTTTGCCACACATACTTGAGTTTCTGCCTGCTAGATATCATTCCACCCATGTTCCATACTCATCAATCAACAAGGGCTGATAAAACAGGCTGCAGTATTGAAGGACTGAGTCTTATCCCACAACCAACCAGCACTTTAACCTTTTGGCACCGGAATTATTTTTTTTTTTAATTTTAACACACTCTGTATAGGAAATGTGAATAAAACAGGAACCAAATACGTTAGAATTATGAAACAAACTGCATTTTGAAGAGAAAAAAAAAAGGACAGTATATACCATGTTTACAATATTCAATACCTGTATTTGTTTAATAAATATATAAAATGCAATGTTTAGAGGTTAGCGGTGCGGTACGACCACTATAGGGGTCTTTAGGTGTCAAAGGGTTAAGCAATCAGTATATCCTACCCAAGGCATGTAATGAAATTCCTTATATACTTTAATTCATCACCAATCAAGGCACATAAAGCTCACAACACAATTCCAGCTACAGATCACATTGCTTTTGGAAACAATATTACTGTCATCTTTTAACACAGCCTTCTAACTCCTTACTGAAACTTCAGTGCCTGGCCTTTTACATCCTAGGTTTCTACTGTGACCAAAGCACTGTTCAATTTAAATGCCCACTGCGGGACAGCTTTTCCCTTTAGATGAAAAGGACGTACATTTAACGACTCAGCATTGTCCCATTTGTCCATTAAAGCTTAATAATGAATCGAAATATGTAAAATCTGCAGCTTCAATTATGTGATACCAAATGTTGCAGCTACAATACCACTAGATTTTTGTATTCAGAAGATCCCACATTAAAATTCTAGCCCAAAGGTCAGCTATCCTGATTCAAGTATTTCATGGTCCCTCTTAGCCCCTCCAGGCAAATACTGGGACAGTACTCTAAGTATAATCATAATCCCGTCTGCCCACATATATATTCCACTTCATTATCCACGAATCATCCTGACTCTGAACTACCAATAACATTAATAAATACGCCATAAACAGAAATGTATCTCTTACGTAAGTGCCACGTGAAAGATACAAGTTCCTTTTTCCTCATGGAAAATGACTGTGTGTCAGAATCACATCAGAAAGGTTCACAATAACATCAAAAAATTAATTCTGAATCATGCAGCTTGCCTCACTTCAGTGATTCAACCTGCATAACCACCATTTTTATATACCAAAGAATGGAAACATCAAAATTTATGACATATTATCAGCTAATTCAGGAGCATAAAATGACTGCTACACTGAGGTAACAAAAAGACATTCCACTGATGGTGTGGCCAAAGTGCTACAAGCATCCCTCACAGAATGCTGTTGTGTGCTGGTGAAGGGAACTTAAGAGCTCTAGATTGATGTGGGTAGAGGCTATTCCATGGCACTTCTTTCTGTGGGTTCAGCAAACATGATTTTAACTTCATTCAAACTACATTCTTAAAGAACAAATATTTAAATGTTTGATTATAAAAGCTAAAAGTTACATAAAAATGTACCACATGTGCATGCTAATACATAATATTTGCATGCATGATTTACTTACTTGAATATTTGATTGATTCTTGCTTTTGGCATTGAGAATTTGAGGAACACCCTGATGAATCTAATCATGATAAGTGGCCTTGGAGCTCTCAAGATGGAAAGGTAACTGAACCTAGGTACAATTCCCAACATTTCAAACACCTGAAGTATCACAGATACCCATAAGAAGAATACCATACTGGCATCAAACTGACACCAGTGATCCTTCAAATATGGCACTTCTCCCTGTGAACAACAGAAAACTCTGCTGGTATTGATGCTGGCACCAATTCAACTCTAGTGATGTTTGTCACTGAAGAGTATACAAACTGGCTAAGTCTTTGTTCAGATCTGAAGTCCTCACACTGGTGAATCAGACTAAGGTCTTCTACGGTGTAATACTATTTATGTTGTAGGTGGTCACAGACATTTCCGGGGAACCTGCTGCCTCCATGACAGTGACAGCAACAGGTTCTTTCAAAACATCCATTCTTGCCCAAAAAACCTCTCAACAACACATCCCTGAACACCACAAACTTAATATTAAAGTCTATATTATTTTTCTAAATGTATATCAAGCACAAAAACTGGACAAGACACTCCTGAGTGGTATCACAGCTTGAATGTCTTGCAAGTAAACACACAAAGAAATTTTCCTTGCAATTCACTTAGCATACACTACACCAAAAAATGTTTCCAATAATGGTTGTAGACCTTAATGAGATCTGTTTTGTGTCATGTATAATACATCTGACCATACATTTTTTAGAAAACTAATGAAATTATATTTGAGTTTCAAAATTAATTAAGCCTCGTATCATACCGAAAGAGACGAACGTAACTTCCAGTAGAATCCACCAATACTGAATTTTATTAAATTCACAAGTAGTTTTACACAAATTCAACCATCTGGTTGTTCACTTAGTAGACATTTTTTGGTACAAAAGCACAGAAGACTGTTCTGTCATTTACCTTTAATATCCCTCGAATGTGCATCTTTGCAATCATTTCAGCAGTGAAGAGGAATGTAACAACAAGATCACAGCAGAATGTTATGTACTGCAGGGGCGGGTGCTTCTCAAATGTCTTGGGCGTGTTCAGACTGACAGACAGCAGACTCAGCAATGCACAGAACCTCATTAGCCGACGCACCCACAGCTGGAATATGATAGTAGGGCTGGTTGGTTGTGATTGACGTAAAGGAGTGCACACATATCAGCACAAAAATTTACATTTTCAGTTTGTCAGCTACATTAGGGTAACAGAAGAAATGACAGAAGGATCTTCCTCTGCAGCATACACAGTCACAAAATCCAAATACACGCTATGGTACATATTTCAAACAGGACCACCTATCCACTACCAATAGCTCTAAACTGCATGTCACACCTAGTAAACATTTAAAGTCTATGGTTTTGCTCAGGTGGTGTATCTGGGTTTTGTACGATTCTTCCCACAAACAACAAATATTTCCCCAGACAGCATTTACCAACTGACCTCTATATTGGAAATGCAGTGTGTCCTCTATGCTGTAAGGACAGAGTTTTTAAACACTCCTGAGATCTCAAAGGATTAATTGTGCCTTTACACATGATTAAGGTTGGCAGACTTTTCACAGTGAAGATGGTTTACTGCCCTCCCCTCCACACACATGCACACATGCATACACACACACACACACACACACACACACACACACACACACAAATCATGAAAGGATTTACAACACTATAATATTAATATATTATTTATATATAATATATATAATTTTATTAATAATGTTAATATATTATTTATTTTGCTTTTCAACAAATTTCAGTTCTACAAACAGAAGACAACTGTTATTCTGACATGCAATTATGGCTATACCTTTCATGACACTGCAAGAAAATTGCAGCCACTTCTCCATGGCTGAAACCTAACAACGAATGCATGAAAAGACCAATTATGATATACAGAGGACAAAAAAAGTCCCAAAAGTAACAATGCATTAATCCAAAAAACAAAAAAATTTAGATATGCATATTTAATAGTCAATCATTGCGTGAAAACAGTTATGTGATGTTACACTTGGTAACAAGAGTATACAGCGTATGTAAAGGTGCAGTCAGTTGAGCTCCTGCAGAGGGTGTCTTCAGTTTTCAAGTAAACTGTATTTACTTCAGGGATATGCTGTACATACAGGCCTGCACAAATATCTCATATGTTTTTTTAATGTGTAAAACTGATCTATTATTTTAATTTCTCTGAAAGAATATCTGTGACCCAGGCAGGTACCAACTTCTCACCACAGACAACTTGGATCAATTCGTATTCAGTCCATGACGGATTTCTGAAAAACGAAGTGGCACAGGAGCAGCTTTGTCTCCATGTACAGGGAAGTCTCATTTTATGTCACGGATATATTCCTGCAAAATGTCACGCAAATCTAACACAAAATTCAAAGTTAAAACAGCGTATTTTCTGGGGGTTAGGGGATTCACAACCTCATCCTATGTAGTCTATAACACTAGTGGACATACCGATGTGTGGAGTATACATGTACTGTAAATACAGTATACATACATTTCTATACTATATATTTATTTATTTCTAATACAATGAACATGAAAGAGACCCATATCTGTCATTTTTGGTATGGTTCATTGCGATAGGACTGTGGTAGTCTTGCTACACAAACACCTTAGTTCCTTACTTAGCACTTTGTTTAATTCTGTCAGCATTATAACGAACTGTACATAAACTAACATGAGTGAATATAACAGTACTGCACATGTCAACAATCTGTTCACCTTTTTCCAGTCAGCTTATTACACCTAATGTCTCTTCAATATTGATTGTCTTCTGCTGATTTTTCACTTGGATTGCATTAAGTGATGTACATTTATGTTTCTCACTCATATTGGTAAGAAAAGACAATGCTGTTGGAGAGGAAATCAAATGAGTCACTTGCTTCTATCACCACATTAACAATCCATACATGTGACTGACAGTGTGACAGTGACACTAATCTCTGCTAGGCTCCTACATTAAGTGTGGACATGGATCGTCTATGCCAAAATGTGTTAAACCAAAAATTACTGCGTAAATTCAAAAAGTGGTGTAAATTTTCAAGTCGCGTTAAGGCAAAACCACGCAAACCGAAATTGCATAAAATGAGACATGGCTGTTGGTTCTTCCCTTTGCAATAATTATTCTTCCACACTCATCTGTGACTGGCAAAGATGTGTGACAAGTGTGACAAGCCAACATGTATTCATAGCCTCAGTTCTCAAGTTGAGAAACCTGAAGGAACAAAATAACAAGAAGCAAATGGGCAGAACTAAGCATGGATGGGGGGATAATATTAGGTCAGGGTCTTGGATAAATATAAGAGAGGATATGGAATGAATTCATCTAGGTCAGGATAAGATCAAGTGGCCAGCTCCTATGAACATTGTAATGAACCTTATCATTCCAATCAATACAGAAAATTTGTTAACTACCTAAGCAACTTCTCATGGAAGACTCTGCTTCACGGAGTTAGTCACTGAGTTGAATGGCCTTCCTAAGCAAAGTGGCAACAAGATGAACACTGTTACGTGCATGAAGCAACTACCAGCATGTTACCTCCACTAGACAATGACAAAATGAAGCATGCATGCATGCATATTCTCCCAAAAATGGAAAATGCTGCGGCACTTAAGTAGTAGCAAATGAAAACTCTGCTTCTGTCAGTACTGTGACATAAACTTATGTTTTATCCATGCAACTGAAGATGCCAGTGTACATGCAGCCTTGCAGAGAATAAGTTTAACTTCCTCTGGTCCATTAGGGTAATACATGTTAATCTCTGCGCTGGATCTCGCAACAGCGGTATACTTACCATGTTCACCCACTCAATATCTGCGCTTTCATTCAAAACTTCTTCTGGCCCATAGTCTGCAAGCACAGCCTCCCCCTTTAAACTCTGTTTCCTTCCAAGCATCATGTTTTCCTGCAACACAGGAACACTAGATCACTATCACTAACATTTAACACAATGGTGAGCAACTCACAAGCTGCATATGGCCTTATACATACAAAAATGTAGCCCGCAAAAACTAAAAACATATTAGGATATAAAGATACTGATAGACAGTATAATCGATGTGCTCAATTTGGATACTTTGTAACATAAACCTGCAAATTCAAATCATTAAAATGCACATTATTACATGCCATATCCTTGTTACAACTTATGTAAAATGCACAAGGTGAAGCTGTATCTGTCTGCACCCTAATAACATAAAGAGAGAGTAGAGGCATAGTTCCACTTGTTAACATCAGTAGTAGGAGGTGACTGGCCAACTTCGTGCCCCAGCCACCTTACTGCTGCAGAAATAACCACCAGTACCCACCACACAGAGGCTAGACGGGCCCCAGAGCTAGTCTGGACATTCTGGTGAAGATAAAAATTTCTTGCCCCAGCCAGGAATCAAGCCCCAGACAACCAAGCCCACAGCTCAGTCACTGTACCAACTGTGCTACCCCAGCTCCAAAATTTTATGTTTTACAGGTAAAAGTAAAAATATCTGGTATTAATTACACACAACACCATGAAGAATTGTGGGGAAATGGAGGTACAGCTCCATTCACTCGACCCTGGCACTAGATGGAGGCAAGTGGTCAGCTTCACACCCTGGCCATTTTAGCCCCGGGGGAAAAGCCTCCACTACCTAACGGACAGGATTCAGCAGGGTGGCCCCAAAGCTGAGGCAGACACAGTTGTGAAGAGAATTCCTCCTGCCAGCAATCATCTGCCCCACAGCCTAGTCATTATACTAAGCCTAATATTCACAACATAACATCAAAATTTGTTCAGAAAAATGTAAATTTTATTAACATAATTTTGCCTTTGGTCCAGATAGTCTATTCAGTTTATGCACTGGCCCTTGTGCTCAAACACCATTCAATATACATAACAAATAATTTCAAGCCACAATGATTAAAATTTTGTTAAAAATGTTGACGGATTTTTTAAAATCATTATCCTTAATCACACACCGGAACACAATATCCAAAATGCAGCATAATCAATAATTACTGCAGCAGTGTTCACGAACACGTGAAAATGTTCACTGGTTCTTCACACATATTTCACTGTTCTACCATGCAATTCATTGATAAGAATGACAATTTTCAATCTTTAATTTAAAGCCAACAATGTACACATATTTGGGACTACCCAGCTCCCTTCAATATGTCCCCAAGATGTGTTGGTTTCCATTATCAAGAGGTTCAATATAAGTAGACATACCAAAGGTTTACATATATGATTATATATAAATGGTGTGCATATTAAAACAGAATTAAAACACAACAACATACGATCGATGGTTTAAAACTCAATGTTTATTTTATCCTTAAACATGTACTGTTAAAATATTTGTTACTTCCAAAACAGATCAACATAAATGAATATGTACAGAAGCCTAGCAGTATGAGTAATAAACATTAAGTCATGGACCTACTGTCTAGTCCAACATGCTATACTTGTATGCTGATAACATATGACAATGTTGTGCTCAACACCCACAAGAAAATAAAATGAAATGGTGAAATATATTATAACCAGCCCTCCTATATGTTATCAGCATACAAATACAGCACACTGAATATGACAGCAGGTTCAGAACCATATCTATTACTCATATTACTGGACATCTACCCATACTCATTGACTGATGTATTTTGTATGCAGCCACCATCTTAACAATACTTTACTCAGGATATAATGTACACACAATTTAAACAATCATACATGTAAACATTTGGTACTTTCGCTCATATTTAACCTCTTGATAATGGACCAAATGGGCTACACCACCTGGAAAACACATAAAAGGTACTAGGTCCATCCCAAGCTTGTGTATGTATTTGGCTTTAAAATAACACGTGATAAAAATGTGCATGGAAAAACGCAACATTGCACAAACGATTTTCAGATATTTCAGTGTGATGTACAGCCTCAAACTGTTATTCAGATTTCTGCAAATATTATAAGTGTTTTTGCTTACAAATGACATAAATTTACTATTACAGATCATATCAACAAATTATACTACATAGTGTAAAATTATACATTTCTGTTTTTGACAAAGATAATACACACTATATGTACTAAGCATCACAAAAGTTTGTCATGTACTATTTAAATACTAATCTGATCAAACCTGTCAAATAAATGCTGTCGGCTTTATTGAGGTCCACATTTTACATCATAAGTCACTTTTTTGCGACTGATAAGCAATAAGAATTTCAAGAAACGCAACTGTAATAAACGAAGTGAAAAAATTTCACTGAAATCCACTGTGCTAATCGAGAGATGGAACACACTGACTGACTGACACACAGACAGGTCCACCCCATTACTCTTCCTTCTATGCATTTCATTTAGCAAAATAAAAAGTAATCCTAGACGAATGTCACCAAATTACAGTCGCCAGTAACAATCCGTCTTATATTTTTAAGAGCGATATTACAATGTCTTTAATTAAGTGCATCTATCCAAAACACTTTACACTACAAAACTGTCACTTCCTGTACTAGCATTACGTATGGACGAGTGATTTAATATTGTTTCTTCCACATAAGACAGGCGTACTTCATTACCCCGAAGATCATAAAAACCCGACCTTTCGGTCTTTTTTAACCGCCTATAACGCCACAATACTGCACTGCAAGCAGCATCTTCAGTACATAATCCTTAGTTCTGCACTCCTGTTATAACCACATTTAACAACTCACCTGTCACTAATTCTGAGTTTAATGTACGGTCGTAACCAACAGTAACACAATCGACTTAACGAAATTCTTACTAGGCTTAAAAAAAAGAACGGGCACAAATTACGTCACATTTTGTAGTATAACTCCATGGATTATCTCCCGATATCTGTGTCCTGTGCACAGAACACTTGTGGTAGCTATGTTGAAGATGAATTCCGTGAAAGAAATCGCTTCCAAGACGAACACAGAATATCAGTGGTTCATCTGTGTCCACGATACCACGCAGAAAGGCATCGAAAATAGACACTGTATGATAAGCATAATGATCTGATCACCTGTGAATCGAAGGCGGTAATAAAATTTCCATTTGAATGTTTGTGTCTGAACGTGGTAATGTGTCCACGGATTAACATTCATGTAGACTACGACTATGTACCTGTAATCCGTGGGTGAAAGCACCTGCCACTAGCGACACTGTATGGGAAACGGGTGTTATGTATATTATTGCCCTATATCTTGAAATAGGGCGCGTGCTTTTGACGTTTTTTAACAACCGTACACATTTATACTAAAAGCGTCTCTAATGATGTCTCAGGCACACCTACTTCTCTCTGAACTACCATATTCTTCTTTGCCGTTCGTCTGTTCCCACATCCTCATCTTTTTCTTTGTCTGCAGCAATGCTTTGTAAGCTAAACACAAACATATTTTTGACGTTCTGTGCGTCTCCATTTTTCTGTTCTATCAACTTTTGGTAAGAAATGGATCTGAATATTTCCCATCCGTCTTGCAGACTGAAACCACAATAATGTACAGTTCATAGTGACAATTGGCTCTGTAGGGCACCCAGCCTCCTTTGCTGCAAGTATTGAGGGGCATTTCCCCAGTACGGTAAAGCAGCCAGCAAGCAAAACTCACCACTCACTACATCTAAATGCCAAGATTTCCATTCCTCACGTGAATTCATGGTATACACAGGCACTTGCATTTTACTGTGCAGAGACACATGCAACCAGAATAATTGCTATCAGTCTTTGATCCATCAGTTTATGATCATGTTAATGCCTACACACTAATTGTGTCAGGATCACCCTCCTGTGATGTCTTTCTAGTGTTGCAAGTCTTTCAGTTAAAAATAATAGTAAAATCTTCACCACAATAAAAGCAGAGTTGATGAACCCGAGTCAAGCCGAAGAACACTCAACTTTTCAAGTAAGGTTATTCTGGAATAAGCAGACAGAAATAAACCAGCAACATGCATCTAAGTCAGGGCATTGCCTGGTCTACCATGAATGTCGCCTTCTGTAGCCTTACCAGGTGGCTAGTATGTGTTGGAACAAAAGGTAACATGTAAAAGTAAAGTTGCCCTGTGCTTCATTAAGCATATTATAATTATAATTATACAACTTACTGCCATACATGTCATAAAACAATGTTAACATTCATTACTGTTACACCAAATGTGTAAAGACATGCACTTATCTGCTCTTATACAGCTCTAAATGTGATACTACTACCACTTAGCAACATCACTTAACATATCTCTGCTTAAGTTCTAAAAAGGATGCATATGTATGTATTCCTGTTGTCAACTATGCAGATGCAGCAAACTCATGAAGGGAATATATTCAGGTTTATTATAGTATGATACAAGAATATGACTCTCCCATGTTTATCTGAGTAACTTCTGCACAAAATTTCAACCCACATTTACACATTATGGTAAGTGACCAAATGATTCTCTCAACATTGTATCATCTTAAATAATCCAAAAACGTTGACAACCACATATGCTATGAAATGTAGCAGTTCTACCTTGTTTGTCATTTTGTAAACATCAAATTCACTTATTCCCACTTGTGATTGTGTACTATTACAAAAAACATTTAAGTGTGCATGTCACTCAGCAGCTACCTAGATATGCAGTTTGCAGTTCTAACTTACTTTCATCAGTTGCTTAGAACTGCCAGACTCATGTTTTGTCTGAAAAGGGCGATGTACATGCTGATGCCTTGGGGAAAATAAAAAAGGAAAGTAGCATCTCTGTTACCATTAGTGGACTTGCTGGGTAAGTTAGACAGGAATGAGAATTGCTGCAGCTGGATGCCATTATGGTTTAAATAAACATTCATGAAGCAAGGGAATTTCTTGTGTAAGTTGTCATTACCACTTCCTTAAAAAGGTGCAAACAGTTTTTGTGTGTGTGTGTCACTGGAAAATGAGACACACAAATATTTGTCAGTGGCGCTATGGTGAGGGAGAGTGTTGTAGTTTAAACCTTTATCGTACGGCATTTAATTTAGTTTTTGTGCCCACGGTATGGTGTTTATATTAGATGGCCCTTTAAATTGTTGCGCGTCGTTGCCTATAGATGTTTATAAATTATGAACCGAAGGTGATGAAACAATTAAATAATCTGCACTGTTGCGAATAAATCAGAAATATTTCAGTTCAAGAAAAGTTTCAGTGCAGTGGCGTACCGGGGGGAAAGTGTTGGGGTGTTCAAAACCCCCCCGAAATTCGGAAGACCCTCCAAAATCGTGCCAAACCCAACCCGATTGTGAAAACTGTTAAAAATTGCTGAATTTAGGACACCAACGCTCCAAGATGTTCGGAAAAAGGCAGTAGAATTCTAAAACTACCGTCGGTTTGCAATTGTTTTACATTAGCAATGACAAATAAATTGGCTGTCATCATAAATAATCTTAAAGAACCAAAAATTAAGAAAATTTTACTATAAGAAATGAAATTTCTTGTACCAAATTACAGCTGCCTCCAGAACCCCTGACTACGGGGCTACCGCCCACAGATCCCCGTTCTCTCGGTCCTCTGTCCTCAACTGAATTTGTTGAACCCCCCTCCCCACAAACAAAATTCCTGGGTATGTCACTGATTCAGTAGAAATGTTTAGTGCCTACACGCAGGAAGTTAATTTAAAAGTTTTATAATTCTCAATTTGTTTTACTTACGTTTCTGTTTCGGGCCTGATGTATGCACAGGAAATTTCAGCGTGAAGATTTGTGGAGTTATGCCTTTGCCTGGCAGTGTCAGAAACATCATCTTACTTCACAC
>Ga0123355_10007685_pt1 | contig 16199 bp, 8 predicted proteins | sample TergutEmb28metaG_3_FD_89872 | JGI IMG/M metagenome (GOLD analysis project Ga0123355, IMG submission 89872) | Embiratermes neotenicus P1 segment gut microbial communities from Petit-Saut dam, French Guiana - Emb289 P1 | ecosystem: Host-associated > Arthropoda: Insects > Digestive system > Gut ...
ACTGCAGCACACAACTGCTGTCGTTACTGCAGCACACAACTGCTGTTGTTACTGCAGCACCACAGTTACTGCAGCACACAATTGCTGTTGTTACTGAAGTACCGAAGTTACTGCAGCACACAACTGCTATTGTTACTGCAGTAACACAGTTACTTCAGCACATAATTGCTGTTGTTACTGCAGTACCGCAGTTACTGCAGCACAAATCGCTATTGTTACTGCAGTACCACAGTTACTGCAGCACACAATTGCTGTTGTTACTGAAGTACCGAAGTTACTGCAGCACACAATTGCTATTGTTACTGCAGTACCACAGTTACTTCAGCACACAATTGCTGTTGTTACTGCAGTACCGCAGTTACTGCAGCACAAATCGCTATTGTTACTGCAGTACCACAGTTACTGCAGCACACAATTGCTATTGTTACTGCAGTACCACAGTTACTGCAGTACACAATTGCTATTGTTACTGCAGTACCACAGTTACTGCAGCACACAACTGCTACTGTTTATGACACTGACTAATGCAGTTTTATATCTTTTAAGTGTTGTAACAAGTAAAAGGCCTACGTCCTAGGCGTATAGTGACGTCAGGCTCAAGCACTGCGTGTTCCGGAAGTGACATTTCTAACAAATATGTCTTCGATTTCTGTAAGTGGCCAAGCTGCTTTACCAATCTTTCCTACAGGACTTGCATAATCCTCACTGGTTAACGTTAACTAAAACCCTTGGCACAAAAATCCTATGTGCAGCTGGTACAAAGTGTGGTCGGTACAGACTAGGGTAGGGGCTGGACGGTCCGGGGCTCGAATTCCGGCAAGGACAAGAAATTTCTATTCTCCAAAACATTCAGTGCGGTTGTGTGGCCCACCTAGACACTTATTCAGTAGGGAAGGGTTTGTTTCCCATGGGTAAAGAGGCCGGAGCGTAAAGTTGGCTACTCTACCGTTGAGGTTACGAAAATGTAATGCTATACTTCTGCTCCCCCTACATTCCTTCATGGCGGGACAGAGACCTTCTTTTAAAAAACGCCTTCAGCGAGATACCTGGATATGTCACGGACGGCTTTCGGTCAAAAGCTGCGGTAAGTAGCAGGTCCAGTAATGTTAAAAAGCAAATTTTGTGTTGTTCCAATCGTAACATCCAAATGGCCCGATTTCGTTGGACGAATACAGTAAGTCACAACTACATAGAAAAAGATGAAACGTGTTAAATTATGGGGTGAAGACACAGATGCACGGAAGAACTGCTGCCCTTCCAGTTTTCTGGAACTTTTATTTTATATTTCCACGTGACATTTATTAAGGGTCCCTTGCCTGGAATTTGAACGCAACACCAGAGATTAGGCAGAGGAGTAAAACACATTCCAGCAAGAACATTTTTTATTCATCACCAAAACGTGTTAATTTTGGAAAGTTATTTCAAACGCACGTAACGTGGGGTGGAGGGGCCACCCCTCCACCCCACGTTACGTGCGTCGTTGTGGCTATTCCGATACCTGACCCTGAGAATGGCTTGTTTGAGCAATGTAAGCAGGGAAGCTCACCTTCGTCTGCTGCTAACAGGACGGTTTATTGACTATCAGGATAATCTCTCCCTCTCACATTTCCGTAAACTGGACTGTCCACACCAGGTGACATTTTCTGTGATGCGTTCTCAATGAACGTTGCAAGATACGCAATGTGCGTGTCAAATGAACGAATTGTAATGAAATGCGATATTAGAGACTTTTACTAAGATTTATCGGCACGTTAAAATTTTAATAAAAGTGGATAAACATAACGGACACTTAACATGAAGAAACACATACGTTCCTCAGTGGATCTCGATCGTAACTCCCTAAATATCGGAAACCACAATTTTTTTTCGGACAAAAGCTGTAGATCAAAACGAAACAAATTCTGTGCCCGGTACATTCTACTGTGTGTCTTTAGGTTTTCTAAATAGTTAATGTTTTAAAAACTAAGATTAACCGGAATTACAAATATATTTCAGTCCGTACCGCGCAGTAAACCCATTCCGTCTCGGTTACAAAAAACAGTCAGTTAATGCTGTATAGGGAAATAATCGCTGTTTGTTCTGAGATGCACTCAAACACATAAACACCCTGTGTGGGCAGAACGTAGCATGTTAGAGCTGATGGTAGACAAAGTAAGGTTAAACAAAGTGATCTTCATGCTCCCATAACTCTAGAAACCTAAACGCTCGTCCTCTCATTTCTTTAAACTTTTTACAAGGAAGCATCCAACGTTCTGATGCGGCCACTCAAACTGTACAGCCAAAAACTAAGTAAACCCGCCACATTCGTTACGCTACGCTACGTACACTGTATGACGTTCAGGCTACGTCATACGTACGGCTGAGGAACTACCTTGGTATCACACCAAGAAGTGGCGGTGTTTTATACAAGAAAACAGTTGCTTTATTTTATACATTTACTTTTGGAAGTAAACTGTAAATCAGTTGTGACAATTCGGCTTAGGGTTGTGTCAACAGTCGATTATTCGCTGAGTCCCGATTATTTTTATACCACAAAATCCGCTGTGTGTCAATAGACCAAACGGCGCGCCATACGTCACAACAAATTATGTGCAGCAGTAAGAGGATGTTTCATCGCCTTAACTTTGGTGTGTTACCGTACGGACGAATATCGGCCAGACACCGCGTCTAATGTTACTTTGTAAGATAGAAGGACGCCAGAGACGTTATTTCTGGTTCAAGCGGAGCAGCGAGATGCACACACACACACACACACACATAAGTGCGTGCGCGGGCGGGCGGTGTGTGTGTGCGTGCGTGCGCGTACATAACAGATGCTGCATGTCTGTTTACATTGTCTGCGTTTTAACATAACTCATTCGTTCTACTGTCGTTGCTCGCCCGAACTACCAATAACCCTAGTGAATAAACGGCCATCAAAGTTTCGAAACTTTTGACATTTCTCATTTCTGGCTACCGTTTCCACATACACTATTAGACACTACGGCACTTGAGTGACATTACGCTGTGTAACGTGTGACGATCGGCAAAGGTGCAGACAACAAATCGATTAAACCATCGGTACTTGTGATTATAGTTTATTGCTGCCATCTCTTGCCCCTGGTTATAGCAATAACCAGTGACTCATATTCCTTCGTAACACTTAAGATTAATCACAAACCGTGTTCTGTTACACACAGCAGCTCACAAGTTAGTTAACCGGTTAGTTCAAGGTACACCAAAATACTCAATTTACAAAAGCCGTTAGAAATGAAATCTTCTACGTGCAGTGATACGTAAATCGCGTCGTTTTGATAAACAGCAAACAGCATAATGAGAAGATTCGTGGTTTTTATTCTGCCCCAAGTGTTTTTTTTAATGAAATGTGTTCAAAAAACACACAAGGGACTTATCTTTGTACCCGCATATTCATGGAACATAGAGATGACTCGTAAAGGTAAAGGTAAAGTTTACCCTAAAATGAGCCATGAAAGCCCAGAGGGGGAAGCAGAGGTATAGCTCTAGTCTTTCTTTAACCTCGGCATTAGATGGAGGAAGGTGGCCAACGCCACGCCCGCCTCCTTTAGCCCCGGAAAAGACCCGGTACCCCTAGAATAGGAGGCTGGGTGAGTCCGAGGGTCGGTTTGGAGGGCGCGGAAAATCTCGCCCCACAGGGATTCGATCCCCGGACCGTCCAGCCTGTTGTATAATTATCTGAACAAACTCAATGTAGGTCAAACATTACGGTCGGGATTTAACAACTACACAGAGAACGGCTGTCCACAACCAAACACCGATCATTGTAATCCTTAAATCACGGTGTCACTAGCGCAGCCCTTACTATCAACTGTTAGACACCAGCTTCCTTCGATGTGTCTCATACCGACAGCAAACAGCATTAACAGGTTGGTCTTTGTAAAAGGCGTAGCAAGTTTATTGTGAGGTAGGATCTACATAACTCCATCGAGCTTCCTGAGAAGCTAACATTTCCTCAGCTAGTCAACTAATTCCCAGCATTTTATAGAATTCATTATCATGTCCCTGTTCAGAGCCAAACAAATCCAGTCCAAGGCCTTCTATCCTATTTAAGATCCACTTGAGTATTATCCCCCACCTACGCCTGGGTCTTCGAAGTGGCCTGTCTCCATCAGGTTTCTCCACCAAAATCCTGTATGTTCTCTCCCATACGTGCCACATACCCCATCCTTTGCATCTCACTTGATGTATTCACCCTGGTGACCAGTACAAAGCTTGAGGTTCCTCATTATATATTTTTTTTTCAGTCTACTGGCACTTCCACTCCCTCGTGTCCAAGTATACCCCTCATATCCTTTTCTCGAACACCCTCGACCTCTGTTTCAATGCCATATAAAAGAACAGACAAAATAATAGTTTTGTATATTTTAAGTTTTAGGTTTTTGGACAGCAAACGAGAAGACAAAAGATTTTGGCCAGAAAGGTACAATGTATTACCTGAATGTAATCTGCTGGTAACAATTTTCTATCCGATACTGTTGTTCCCAATTATGTAAGCTGTGTCCTGCAGTCTGTTCATGAGGCACAGCAGACACATGTGTGCTCAGTTTTCTCAGCATGCACTCCCAGTCCAAGCTCTCTACTAGCGCCTAATAAAGCTTCTGTGTTTTATTTTTTTTATATTAATATTTTTGCCCAGTAAATTACCACCATCAGATGGTGTGTTCCGTTCAATCTGGATGTCTCCTGATTTACTTGAACACTCCTCCTGGCATCCCCTAAAGCAATGTTTAAAAATCTATGGCGAAAATGCGTCTCCTTTTGCAGACCATTACGAATGGGAAATGTATCAGGCGAACTTTTAAACACGTCATAGAAAGCAAATGAATGTATAAATGTTGCTTTGACGACTTCGGGCTTCTCGAGTCATCGGAAGCGTTGGAGAGAAAAGTGCTTTAATTTCAGTAGGAATTTGACGTTCAGGTGACCGTGCATCGTGATAAATTCTTATAATAAAACCAACTAGATGCACTAATTTCTCAACCAGTTCCGTCCTGACCCTGCTCGCAAGCGGTCAGCAAACCTGTATGACATATACCGTTGCTGTGTGTACAGTGAAAAACTCCTGATGATGGACAGAGGAATTGTCCGAAACATGCAGAATTTTATTCCAAAAATAAAATAGAGAAATTAGTGCATCTAGTTCGTTTTGTTATAAGAATTCAGTAGGAGTGTTATCTCAGTGACGCCTTTGGTGGGAATGAGAGGGGCATCAAATGATGTGGGGTGTCTGAACAATGGCGACTATAAGCACTGTGCTACTCTGCCAGCGCATAAAAAGCTTTTATCTGTTGTAGATAAAGGAACTTGGGAGTTTTTAAAGTCAGTCACCTCGAGTTCAGTTAGAGGATTTTACTGCCTAGCTTAGCCTAGCCTATTCGGTGTGTACTGTTATCATTTAGCAGGCAGAATGCACTTTTCCCCCATCAATTTTACTGGGCGTTCAAATTAATACATTTCATATCTTTACTGGCCGTACAAAATCGCGGCTTTGATGGTGTTAAGATATTTGCCTGTCTGTGTCAGTACTGCAGCAAGAGGTCGGTGGTGACCTTCCACGGTGCTTCGAGTTGTATTACGGGGGTAACAAAATGAGAAAGTAGGTCTAAGCATTCGAATGTTTGCATCTTCATTCCGTCACATACCTGGTGCCGTCTTAATTGTGAACATTCTATATAAGAGGTTTGGCAAGAAGTGTTACCAACCACTCATTCGCACTCTCTCCTTGCATTTCCTGCTACACGTTGTACCACATTAACAAAATGGAACCAGTAGATCGCCACAAAGCACTGCTTGCTCGTTCAGTGTTCACCATATAGTTGTGCCTGCAGATCGTAATAACGTCTAACTTCGCATCAGCAGACCGTGTGTTTGTACAGTCTGAACTACCCGGCACACGAACCGCATCCACGCAGCACCACATTATTTGAAGAATCCATTATTTCTTTGGCCTCAGTGGCTCTGTACTTGTGTTGTACTTATTTCTTAAATGGCGCAATTTTCCGGAAAAAATGTATTTGACGTAAAGTGTGTGTTCTGGTTTGTCTAGGTAAATGATTTTAGCTCAAGTAAGCACCGTCAGCCTTTCACTCGTTACGACGTACGGTACAGTCTGTGTGATCCGAAATGAAAAACAAATAACCTTATAACTTGGTAGAAGCAAACCATAAAGAAATGCCGCAACATCACTGTGCCACTGTGGGGAACCGGCACGGCTTGATGAATTTAGTTAACATTGTGGCTTCCTTTCCACGAGCGATTTTAGCAGCGCTGCTCGCTCACGGCATCGCTGCTAAAAACCGGAACAGCTCTTTCCACGAGCGGCACTGCCTTTCACTGCTACGGTTCCCCCCACCATCGGTCTCCACCCAGCAGCGCGGCACAATACCGCTGCTGCCAGCCGCGGGGATACGCTGGTCCCCGTCCCGGTGGCCGGCAACGTTAGCAGCGCTGCGGAAATGGCAGCGCATGCTCGTGGAAATACGTCCATTTGAACCAGTACGTCTCTGGCAGCGCTGCTAACCGCTCATGGAAAAGGAGCCTAAGAGTTTTCTTTGCTAAACCACAATAGCGAAGGCGGGTGAACAAAAAGATTCGCGAACGTGAAATTGATACCGCGAGGATTGGTCAACGAGCACATGATCACACCCGTGGCCACGGCTCACGTGCAAACACCCGCCTGCGTTCCTGCATCACAGTAAAAGAGCCATACATCAAAAGATGCCAAACTTCGCAACCAAATGGCACTGGATTCAAATATCAGCCCGGAGACTGGCTATTATGATTCGGATTTTCGTGGTTTTCCACAGTCCATACAGGCAACTGTCGGAATCCGCTCGCCTACCTGTACGTTATCTAGGCGCATTTCGTGCTGCAGAGGTTTAACATTATTTGAATGATGTCAGCAAGCGAAGACGCATATGTCTGTAAACGGAACTAAATCAAATCCTCCATAAACACTCCGGATAACCATATGTACAGCGAAGCTCATGTGGCACTACATCAGAAAGACACGTGGCACAGAAACCTGTCATTGCGTTCATCTGGCTGCTGTTGTTGAGAGTTTACGTGAATTCGGAGAACTACAAAAGAAGCGGACGTTTCTTCGTTGCATCAGGCTCCCAAACTGGCACAACAAAAATTTAAAACTGATGCAGACAATGTTTATGCAATCCGACGATGGCATGTTACAGTCACTGTTGCCGGGTTTCTTGACTGTGTTCACATCTGCAGGATTTTCGTTTTATGACGCCGCGTACGCCCGACATAAGGCTTTTTGGCTTTTAGAAGCACGTTTGCAGGTACTTAGTATGAAAGTCCTTAGTATTCCTACGACGAAGGGTTTTGTAAGATGGAAATATTTCCGTCCTCAAGTGAAAGGATGGACAGGCAGTCATTCGTTTGGGTCTGATCTCAATCACTACACAGGCCCACTGCATACGTATGACTTAGTTGTCCATATAAGATATAGGCCTACATAACAGATTTCTTCTCTTAACACCCGTATGTTACCCAAAAGCTTATCTTGACGTGGTTCGTGTGACAGCCTTATGCCTGACATTCCTCGACTTAGGAAGTTTTAAATAACGCAATTTTAAACAAGCAAGAAACTTACACAATAACATCTTTGAAAATCGCGCCGGATTTTGTCTTGCGCGAATAAAGGCACAGTGGGACGAAGGTGGCGGGAGAATACTGCTGGGCGATGACACAGGTGGTAGGGCGGTCATGCAATGGCCGATCAGGTTTCGGTGTGTTGGAACTGGATGTCCTTGTGTGTTTTCCTACAAATATTTGGCCTTACATACTTAATGCAAACTTGCGCACGGTTGAAATGGAGCCAGACCTGCCAGTGTCTTCACGCCGATTGCTGTGTTCTGGAATGTGAAACCGTGAAGTCTGGTAGGTAACTACCGACGTTTCGAAGGAAACCACTTTTTCTCTCACGAAGATAGAGGCAGTATGTTCCGCCGAAATAGTGGCAACTACCTACCAGACTGCACGACATTATATCTTCGTAACGTGATACCGCTTTGGCTATTGGTGACGGAGTCTACAGTACGTTGTGAGCCCGATCTCCACACCTCCATAAATATTCACAACTTGGTATTTGCGCACCGAGACGAAGTTTCTTTTGCCTTGTAACGTCACCACCCACTGACCAGGTAAAACCGCACTGTTGTGACATTGCTGCTGGAAGCTTCCGAATTTCCCTGGTGCCGCTGCTTCTCGGTCGAGCAGTGGAATATTCCACTCGCCAATACAAAGCCCACCCCCTTCACGCCTCGCCTAGACACGTGTTCCCCATTGCCCACCTCTGCTAGTTACAGGGTGAAGGAAGATGGGGGCAAAGCACAGGGCGCATGCTCACACTGAGCACTCTCGGAGGAACTGGAGAGGCAATACGGGCTACTGCAAATGAAAGTAAAGCAACATATAGGGCAAAGTTTAGGATTTATGTGCTGTAGGATGTGACGCCGTGTTGTCTGGTATGTGGGCTGAAGTAGGAAAGGATCGTCCACCATCAGAGCAGATGGCCAGCCATAACGTTGGCACACTTCCATCAGACTACAGGTCACATCCCTGAAGACGCCGCGTAATAACCAGTTCAATCGTAAAGGTATTCAGCACCTCGCCATGAATATGGATGGAAGAATGGGGGTGTAGCTCCACGCATTCTTGCCGACCTTTCGGATTCAAATAGTAAAGTTCTGACTTCTGATCAGGAAGTTCCCGGTTAGAGTCTGAGGTCTTCGTGACGTCAGTGGGTCCCTACATTACAGGCTCAGAATATCCAAATATACAGCGCATCTACAGTGCAGTCCCGATATTCGTGATTTAATTTGGGCCGACAGAACCGCCACAAACATCGGAATTCATATTCAATGTAAAATGCTATTTGGTTCCAAGAACTGGGCGAAATACCATTACTAAAAATATAAACTAGCCTCATAAACATAAAAAGCATGATGGTTTATTTTAATAAGATACAAGCCTTTTGGCAGTACAAAATACATCAAATGAGTAAAAGCGCAGCCTCATTTCGTACAGCACACAAGCGATCACGCTCACTGAATAAAACAGAGAGCTTGCCTAAGCTGACAGTGATCTGCGCAACTGCAGAGAAGTGCGAGAAGCCGACTCGCCAGCGACGTAATCTCATCCCGATTCGTCGAAGCAACTATATTAAAATAATCACGAAAGGTCAAAATATCGAACATCGAGATTATTGCATAACCTTTAACTAAGAGTGTTTGTGTACTTTCCCGAAGCGGGAGTAATGAAGAAAATGTGGAAGAAAGTTTCAAATAACTTTTCTTGGAAGTACAGTCCCTCCCAAAGCAACGATTTACAGAACAATGGTAAAGTTTCGTGTAACTGTATCAGTGTGAGCCCCACAGAACACTCGAACATGACACAGTAACCGCGGCAAAATGTGACGCTATTGGTTGGTGCTCCATAAGTTGCAGATCGAATGTCATGACGTGGCATGTGACGCAGTTCAGTCCACTTTGCAACAAAACCGTTACAGCTACAAGCATACGACACGACGGCACGTGAGGCATACAAGATTCTATACTACAGATAATTTGAGGAATTTGAGGAATCTGTGTATAATGGACTTTTGGAAGCAGCACAATGTGGTACTGTGTTGCAGCGTGGTTTGTACTGAGCAGGGACGTCACAAAACGGCGCTGGTGCGCAGCGTCACAGCGCCGTGTCAGATTAGGGCCAGCTCGAGCGTTCTGACAACATGGTGCATTCCGAACGTCTCGTCAGAGCACGTTTGTGGACCTCTTTTCATACACTAACTCCAGGCAGCAGTCCTTGGGAAGCTAACAGTCCCTCGCCTAGCCAAGAAATTCCTCACCTTTTATGTAACCGGCATGTTCGTTACCGTGTACACAACAATCTGCCATCTCCCTTGCCATGAGCCAGATTAATCCAGGCACCGCCCTCCTATCGCATTCCTTGAAGGTACATTTTCATCATCCCATACACCAGGTCTTCCAAGTGGTCTGCTGCCATCAGGCTTCCCAACGAGAATGCCGTATTTCCTTCGTTTCTCCCATATGCGTGCCACATGCCCCGCCCATCACATCCTCATTGATTTCATCACCATAATAACATTTGGTGAGCAGTAAAAATCATGAAGCTTCTCATTATGTAGTTCTCTTCATTCTCCTGTTACTTCTCCCTCTTAGTCTTTGCTAGTCTACTCAACGCCCTGTTCTCAGACATCCTCAGTCAATGTTCTTCCCTCCCTGTGACAAACCAAGTTTTACACCCATATCAAATAAAACCTTAATATTCTGCACACACAGAACTTTCAACCCCCTTCTTATAGAGCTGCCTGCCAATAATTTGACGATTTACTGGTGTTCTGAACACATATTTAAAACTGGAACGTATTATATTTCCTTCATTACTGCAGCAGACCTACAAATCACAGCCAGCTAACAATACTACTGCCGTAAGACGTTATTCTGAAGAAATTTTAAGTATGCCTGTGATTAGTAAAGGAACAATACAAGAGGGGACAAGGTCGGCACCGTCACACAGAAACTGCGCAGGAGGAACTACGGGAAGAGGACAGCTTGGTCACTAAGTGGCCCACATAAAGGGGAATAAGAAGAATGAAAATTATTTATTATTAACCGATAATCCGAATTAATTTGTTCAAGAATGATTTCACACACCTGGTTAAGCTTCTGCTAATCTCCTCCTTTCAATGGCGTCCAGTCATACGCGTTGCACTAATTCTTTCCACCGGACACCAAATTCCTGCTTAGGGACTAACAGTTTGAAAATACTTTCCTGCTTCATGCTCCCCGATATCCTAAAGAGCACTGCTTGGTTTGAATGCTCCCAGGCTCCACTCTTCTGTCCTTCTAATACAAATAGCATTACAGTGAATATGATTATGGAGCATTGGTGGCACGATACTGACAGGAGAAAACTGCCAATGCCACTATCTCCACCACAAATCTCATGTGCAGTGACCTATGACCGAACGGAGGCCTTCGCGGTGAGAGGCCGACGACTATTCCCCTGAGCCATGGCATAGCCACTTTAAAGACTAAGTTTAACCTGAATTGCATTTTAAAGATCCAGTCTGTACCGCGCAGTAAACACACTCCGTCTCTGTTATACAAACTAGTCAGTTAATGTTGTATATGGAAATAATCGCTGTTTGTTCTAAGGTCCACACAAAACACATAAATACACTGTGTGGGCAGAACGTAGAATTTGTGATGTTAAACTGGCGGTTCATATAGTAACCACTGGGATTCACATGGTAAATTCATGTGTGCTTTGAAATTTCTGCTGCACACAATTGAGCCACTCAAAGGCACGCGGTAGCCGGCACAATAGGTTGCACCCGCTCTTTCAAAGCTGCACCCGCTCGTAGAGTATGCAATGATGAATTACGGCCGTCCTTGAGAAGTGAGTGGCCATGGGGAGGGAGAACCCCCAAAACATGAATGAGTTCGGGAGTGAGGCTTTCAGGCCACAAAAAGTTAGGGAGCCAGTGCGTTGATGAGTGCATGAACGGCTTAAGGTATATGCCCTAGCGGGGTAGCGGATATACAAACCAACCAGTAGGGAAATAATCGCTGTTTGTTCCGAGATCATAAATACACTGTGTAGACAGAACGTAGGATTTGTGAATCTCAAACCTAGTGGTACAGTACCTGAAGTAACCACCGTGCTAGCAGCTTCTCAAGACAGGCTCTGCTCCGTTGGAGTGAATGAAAGATAATAGTAATGTTATCCTTCTGCACGCTATGAAGGCGTATGGGGGAGTAGAAAGGCAGAGCCACTGATTCTTAACCTCATTTAGAGTGGTCATATTTATGCCCCAGCTGCCTTACCTACTCCACAGGAGGATGGGTGGGCCTCAAACTTCGCCTGAGCAATTTGCGCAGGACAAAAGTCTCATGCTCCTGCTCGTAAGCGAAACGTCATTGCTCACGTAACCAGCCCGTGGCCTATTCACTATACCAACTGAACTAGCCCAGGCCCATTGTAAATTGTTACACTTCCAATACAATGTGACACGCCTATCAAGTCCGTCTACTGGTCCATCCTGAATGGAAGAGACTCGGGATTCTCATTCTGACCAGCATTTCCGAAAATGGGAACTGTAGGGCCGATAGTACGTTACGGTGTTGAATGAATCTGAATCCCAAAAGGCCATATTTAATTGCCAGTAGACGCTTTAAAAATTGCTTGCATGAAGCAAAATCGCGATATTTCTATGAGTTTTAAATGTAACCTAACCACACTCACTGTAATAAAATCGGTTTACTACATTTGGAGGCAGGGCCACACACAAGTTCGCATAGGCCATTAAAACAAACCGATGTCAATAAAGTGTAATTCTGCGAAACATCTCAATAAAGATCCAGTATATCGAATTGCAACAAACCGGAGATGTGCATCAGTAACTGAAGAGGACCTTAGAGCTCCAGGAGGTTAAGGCTCCCACAATTTGTAGACAATCGGCACAGGAAGGTGGCAACATTGTCAGCCCTCCGCACCTGCCGCCTTTGTCCCCAGCATATACCCCTGGTACTCATTTCTGTTAGAGGCTGCGTCGACCCCAGAGCCATAGTCCCCATGACCCCATCGAGTATCAAACCCGCAACCTTCCGCCTTGTAGCGCAGTGCCTGAAACAACTCTACCACCGCGTGCCCCCATTAAACGTTAAGACGAATTTAAATATATTATAAGGGATAGAAAATGACAAATCAGCTTCAGTAACGGTTTGAGACAGCACGACGGAGCACAGACGTTGTCATCATGCCACTAGATTAAGTCATGTTTCATGCGAAATTATTAGTTATTTCCAAAAACACAGGCACGCAAACATCATTTTACAGGATGAACACAGTAATTCAATTCACTTCTGTACACATACATCTTTCTTCAAATAATGTTTATACATTGGCCTATATCTTCAGAAACTGATGGTCAGAAATGAAGGGCACTTTTGTAAGTGATTCTGAACACGGTTTCTAAATCACAACAGGCACTGTATATTTCCTTACATAGCTGTGACATTAAATCTGTGTCGGCTGTACAATTTGAGACAACTAGAAAATTTTAAGAGCTACTGATGTTCTGTTATTGGAACGTATTGTTGGATGTTGTTATTGTATATCATATTTAGGTTAACGATCAATTACGAAAGGCCACACAAGTGCAGCAGATCACATGTTACACTGATGTGTTCAAATGCCAATGAATTACCACAAACAAACTGCGCAAATCACGTTTTTAAACCATTATCACTGCCGAAGTACCTGTTGTACTGCTGCTATCCACATAAGCACACTGCAGAGATTCAATATAAGACTTAGCAACTCGCACTTTTCTTTCCACATTTGTAAATAATTGCGCTTTCTAGCAAATCGCTTACTGTACATCCAACACAAACAACGATAAATTTGCTTTCGACGAACAGTAAGCGATTTGTTTTGATTGATCCACAGACACAACAGAATGTACTGCATTAAATTAATGTAGGCTTTAATTACATTCATTTATAAGTTTAAAGACATAAACGCACTGTAAAGACGGCATCATCATTCCTAAACTAATGTCTGCTGTGTAATGAAATCATACGTGACAAATACGTTGAATTTTTCATTTTATTGATGACAGTCACATTAAGCCTTTAGCAACCCAGAATTTTAATACTTACAGCTTTTCACCCAGCATAAGCCTGTATAATATAATAAAATATTCCTGTCAACAAACAGCACTCTACATCACGCAGTACCATTTTCTTTTAGGTTATTTTCTATATCTTTCATTACTCAGTAGTTACAATATATCAGTTTGAATTACTAACAACAGGCTATAAGGTGCCATATCCATAAACAACCAATATGAGTAAGAGCAGGTGACTGTTTACAATTAATTACACGGAAGGCAGTACCTAACCTTAAGTTATTAGTGTTGGTAATAATGTTATACTGTCTTTGCAGGAATAACCTGAAAATTTGTAATTCAGCAAAGGTAAATTTTATGGGAGGATTATCCGGACTAGTGTAATCTATTACCTTACAAATATAAAAACATCCTTGTGATTCTAATAACACTTTACAGTACACATAACTAAAACCATAACCTGCAACTTACCACCAAAAATTTTTCTACCCAATGACTACGCATGCCCTCAATTTCCACTTCGTTCCCGTTCGTGTATTGATTTCTTCCACCCAGTAATGTATGGCACATACCTAATTTTGTTTCTGATACCACTTTTGTTCCCGTACCTATCCACAAGTACACGCGTGTACAAAACGGACAATTTGTCAGCAATACAAGCGCCATTATGCCGCGCTCTACCAACCAATAACACAACGGTGGTGATTACCTACTTTCCAGTACCAACTTCAACGTGCAGGTAAAGTTGTTCCGGTGCACGCCATGAAGGCGCAGAGCCAAGTGAACCTAAGCTTCACACTAATGCAATAAACGCTTAATGCGTCCCGGCTCAAAACTTCATTTTACTCTTGGTCTGACTTCTAGTTTGCGTAAATCCTGCTAGTGACTTATCCTGGGTTTTCTAGACAATTCTTAGAATTGCCTTGAAAAAAGACGCAATGTTGAGTTACCACAATTATTTATTTTTCTTATTTCAACTCAGCAGACATGAATAAAGGCCCGGAAACTTGAAATATTTATGTTTGTCAATTTTGGATTTAGAGGTTCCTCGATGCACGGAGCCACACTGCTACCCACAATATGCATATTCATCAATCCACCGCTCATTGTGGCTAACATTTGAAAATGACCTGTACCAAATGGCCCAGCACAATAAGCAATAAAACGACTTTAAAGCACCACCACATAGTCAGTACGCAGTTGCATTGTTATATGTTACATGGGAACAGAATAGAAGTGTAATTGCCGGACTGTGACAAGAAACTTGAGGTAGTAGCGGCAGTGAACACTGTCAGTCGACACAACAGCACGGAAGTAGTGGGCATTTTGCGCCAGTTGACTTCATCGTGTTTACGAAAAGTCCCTGGCGTGGCCGCCTTCAGTTTTAAGTAAAGCTGCAGAACTCGGCATTTTAGGTAACCACAGCGGTGACGATGAGGTTGTTACAGGATATCCCGGTGGACGCAGGCTGTCTATGCGATAAAGCAGCCATGTTCAGGGACACGATAAAACACTCACCTATAGTATTTGTCCATAGGTGTTTCAAACTCTAATAGTACGCAGGCCGGACAGATAATTTTCAAATTTAAGGCGGGCCGCAAATTGTTTGAAGTAACAAACAGAACATTTCATTGAAATTTCACACACCATTGAGAACATTTAGTACTGTTAGGTACAGGAGAGTCAACATATATTAAAATGACGGAGCTTATCTCTGCTTGTCCAGGATAGGGACGGGTGGCGGAGGCTTGTGAGTGCGGTAATGAACCGTCGGATTCCATAAAATGCGGGGAATTTCTTGACTAGCTGCAAACCAGTTAGCTTCTCAAGAAGGACTCTGCACCATGGAGTAAGTAAGTTATCTTTACGTATCTTTACGTAACCATTCAGGGAGCCTTCCGACCGTAATGACAAACATTCATCGATACAGCGCCGGGACACATTCTGTGGCTGGACTAGTACCAATGAGAAGGCCGTACCCCGCGTCACACACAACAGAAGGGCCACACAGAGACACAATACATCGAGCTAGTTAGTTGCCGCACAAGAAATGGGCCTGTAATGTACATTTCACGATTTGAACTATTGCAGTGGCTTTTTATGGCACATGGCTCACATTTTGCATGACCCTCGTACATACACAATTGGGGACACTGCACTACAAGCTGGAAGGTTGTGGGTTCCATTCCCGATAGGGCCATTCGGATTTTTCATTGACACAATCCTTCCGGCCGCACTATGGCCATGGAGTCGACTCAGCCTGTAACAGAAATGAGTTCCGGGGTTGTCCTCTGGGGCAAAATCGGCCAGTGTGTATGGCTGAAAACCTTCCCACCTTCATGTGTCGATTATCTAGAAATTCTGGGAGCTCCAACCACTTGCAACCCTTTACCTTTATATACAGGGTGTCGCAGGAGGAATGTGCCAGACTTCGGGAGAGTGTTCCTTATGTTAAACTATACCGATATAACCCAAAACACCTATATCCAAAGTTGAACGGTTA
>Ga0123355_10007686_pt1 | contig 16198 bp, 7 predicted proteins | sample TergutEmb28metaG_3_FD_89872 | JGI IMG/M metagenome (GOLD analysis project Ga0123355, IMG submission 89872) | Embiratermes neotenicus P1 segment gut microbial communities from Petit-Saut dam, French Guiana - Emb289 P1 | ecosystem: Host-associated > Arthropoda: Insects > Digestive system > Gut ...
AAAATAAAATACGAGTATAAAAGTTATTTTGGGACACATTTGTGTAAGTTGACCACTTGCTTATGTTGACCACTTTTTCAGGAACCGTCGGTGGTCAAGTTAGACAGGTTTTACTGTATAAGTTTTTTTTAATTCTTATGATAGCATGCTAGAGACTGTTGAAAGGAATGTTCCTACTATATTTTGTACCACTTCTGATACTGTGAAGATTTTAAGTTTCTTGAATTATATAAGTAGTTGAGAATAGTATTGTAAAATCACCTTCAGCCATCTCCTATTTTAAACAAACTTCAGTTTTCACAGTTAATGGTATCCCATTGTCTTCACTACAGGAGATGGGGTTGCTAGAGCCAAATGAAACATACTCTGACTGTTCTTCATTTACTGCAAGAGATTTCCCAGTTGAATGTGAACGCCCTTAGTGCTTCGTTCCTTGCAAGCCAGTTTATGCAAAGCTAAATACAGATCAGTTAAGAACAGTGGAAAATAACAAAAGGAAATATGAGATTTTTTGCTTAGGTTTTTTGGCAAGGACCTTGGGGGGGGGGGGTTTGCCACAGTATTGTGATGGTTGACGTCCCTTCAGTTGGAGAAAAATGCCCCCCAATTTTCAGTTTGACAGTGATAAATATCATGTACTGTCTTCCACCAGTGACTGATTTCTCTTTACTCTGTTTGTATAGGTTAATGGGTTTCAGTTTTCTTCCCAAAGTAACCTGATGATTGTTGTCCTGATAAATGTTAATTCAGTTAGATACTAAAACAGTGTTTTTTTTTTTCTTTTACGTTGCTGCTAGATTTTCACAATGATATTTAGGCCACTAGTACTGTTTATTTCCCTGTGTATTGTTTACCACTGCAAATAATCCTACAGTAAGGGAGTGGAATGTACTAAAATCCAACAGATGTTTGTTATTGTTCCTTGCCTATTCATCACACAGTTGCCCTTTTTTATAGAATGTTGCCTTCAAGGTACACTGTAATAAGTGTGAAAAAATTGTCTAATGATATTGGGTTAAACTGCCGTAACACCAAGATTGCACACACACAATTTCATGATTGTATGTACGTGTATTATTTCTTGTTGTCTTTTAGACTCTTGCTTATGAAGGAGATTGTACATTTTAGTGCTGAATTTTCATTTCCACAGTTTATGTTTAAACTATCAAGGCTGAAGCCAGATACCAGTTTTGTGATGAGTGGAGAATTGTTGTTTCTTTTGTATGTTATTAAGGTGTGGTTATTGCTTAGCCTTCAGCTGCAAAAGAGCTCCTCAAAATGTCGAAAGCAGTGTGTTAGCATGGGTAAGAAAATGTTGATGGAAGTTTTAAATAAAAGCCAGTAGAATTGAGAAGCACCCAGGAGAGTACTAAAGTTATATTCAGTAGTACGGTGCAGTGTAAGGGTGTGAAAAATACTACAGCAGCATAGACAAGCAGATCCTGTCCAGTAACATGTCATATTAGAGTAGAATTTAAAATATTAAATGCATTTCCAAACTAGAGTTTGTGTCATAAATTTGACTTTGAAATATCCCCTGTTTAGATTGCTTGACTTTAAAAACTTAAAAGTGTGTTCTCTTGTCACATACTGCAAATTAAATATTTGATAGGAATCAATAAGTATTGTCACTGTGCTTCTTTGTGGTACTATTGTTTTTATGTCAGAAAGGCCTGTAACATATTCATCTTGCAAAGGTCTGCATATTTCAACAGAAAATTTGTTCAGTTTAAACAAGATTAATGGAGTACATGAATGCTTGGGTTCTGAAGCCCCATAAACTGAACACTAGATCTGCCATACAGTAGAATGCAGTTCTTGCAGTTGTTACAAATCAACTTCACTTTTTGAGTCAATTCACAGTCCTGATTAGACATTACATTCTAAATTATAGTTTTTGTCTTGCATTTTAATGACAAATCCCAATATTACATTAACAGTAAGTAGTAAATAGGCCTTACCGACATGTTTTCTGAATCAAGATTTAGGGAAATCCTGTGTTTATGAAAATTAAACTTTCTTGATAGAATGATAATTTTGTGAGGTTTAAAGGAAGACCCTTGTGGAAGGTAGCCTGGGTTACTTTTAAGTGTGATTTCTGTAATTTCATACTGATTGGGTTGTGGTGTATTGGCAGCTGAGTAGACATTAATCATGCCAACCGATGTTACTAAGGGGCTACTGATGTTAGAGTTCATGAAAAGCTGTTTAGCCAAAAGAAATGTAAACTGAAAGAATGAACATTTTAAACTTTCATTGAACTGAGTGCACACAAAGTTTGGAACTGTCTGATATGCTAACAGTTGTCAGATCCTGTATCTTCACATGCTACTGGGGAAAGATTAAGGTAATTTAATTACCTTGTGCCAAAGACCAATTCTGTATATATTTGAATTAATGCATAAGAAGTTAACATCCATTCATATTTTCTTGCTTATATTTTACACTTTTCTGTGTATCTTCATATGGATCATGATATAGACATGGCATTTTCCAAATTATTTTAATTGCGTGTTCATACTTCAGTTTAATTTTGCAAGCAGAAGTGGGGTTATGATTGAAATGGAAATGTAAAGTATACTTCAGTAAATTGCAGTTCAGATGGTTGGAGCACAAAAGATATGCAAGATAACTAATATTTTCTTGAGAATAGTAATTGGCTTCTGTCTTGATGGAAATACATGTCACCAAGAGTGTTGGTGTTGAACTCTCTGCTGTGTAAGTCCACTTTGGTGGAGGCACTTTACTGAAGTTTTGGAACTGCCTCATTGTATGTGTGCTGTTATATATTCAAATATTCAGCTTACCCCTTTACTTCAGTGACCTGATTTTCTTGTTAAAAGGTATGAAAGTGATGGCTTGTGGGCCATTTAGAATTGAGCCTGGAAGAACAGCACAATATTATTTCTATCAGCCAGGTGGTTTCTTTGCAGTCAGAATAAATGGCATGTTGAATGTGGTGACAGCAGAGGGCTGCAATACCAGCTTGGGTGGTGATCTGAGGTGGCTCAGTCACTGTGTAGAGCAATCTGTCCCAGAACGTGTCTCTTACCTTTACAAGTGAGTTCTGTGTGATGAGCTCCTGTTCTTGCCAGATGAAAATGATTGTTTCATCTAATGACTGTTGGTTGCAGGAGTGAGATGCTTTTTCTAATACTCTTGTATGAATTATACATATTTGTAGATATAATGAAGCATATGAAAATAGTAATATATATATATATGTGAAGTATATGTACAGTATATATTTCAAACATGTATATTTTTTCATTACCTCTTCAGCGATAAGCAAGCTCTTCCTAATACAATCAACAACTATTGTGTGTGTGTGTATGTGTGTGTGTGTGTGTGTGCACGTGCGCATGTGCATGTGCGCATGTTTGGAAATATGACCACCTGGAAATCGTATGTACGAGTGAGCACAATAGTGGCATGAGCAGTACTAGTGACATACTGTTTCATAACCAAGTAAATGAAAGTGAATTAATTTTTTACCATTCACGGAACCTGGAAGTTCATTCACAAGAACTTGTGGTTTATCCACTCTCTTCTGAGATGTGACATCATGCAGTCTGATAGAAGCGTGCTGATTCGTCAGGAATGTGCTACCTCCATCAACCATCAGGTAGATGGTGGAGGCAGCACATCCCAGAAGACAGGTGTGTTCATAGTAACTACCATGAAAATATAAAATCTCACAGTATGGCAGCAAATGAAATGTGTCAAATGTGTACTTTTTCAATATGCCAGGTTTTGCCATATGCTGTTCCTCATTCGTACACTCAAAAGCTTTGAGGCATCAATGCATAAGTCACCATACTGTACTCTGTTCTAAGTCTGTATAATGTCACTCAAACGACAGAGTTTTGTAAGCAAGACATGGCAATGAAAGCTCAGGTTATAAACACTGAGTACTTCACATGGCATGCTATCTTATTTTGAAGTGGCACAACACTCTCCATGGGGTCTTATATTTCTTCATCTCCACTGCTGCAGCTGTGCTCACTGATATTTGTGTTTTCAGTTTCCACACATTCAGTAATTGCTGATTGTTTCTTCAATTATGTTATCGAAGACTCTTTCCCTCTCAGCTTACTTCTTTGCCAATTTTACATGGTCACATGTACTGACTGCTGCTCCTCTGTTGTACTGTAAAGCTGTTCCTTGTGTAGCTGACTGGCATCTTCTGGTCTTAACTGGGAATGCTGTGTGATACAACACACTCCTTCACTATAGCTCATATGAAGCCAATATCATTGAAGTCTGGTTTATGTGGTAGTACATATGATGTGTCGGCTGTGTTCCAGGAACAAATTGGCACAATATTGCACTTTGTTGGGCTTGGTATGTTGTAGAAGGGTATAGTTCTGGTTTGAGAATATTGTCGTGGAAGTGAACTGTATCTGGCTGTGACCATTCTTTTGGTTGTGTTTTTGTGTGGTGTTTGAATTTGGCAGTTCAGGTTGTAGTGTAGAGTCTTAGCATTTTCGGCAGTGTGTGGCAGGAAGATTTTGCAATCAGATTTTCTTTTATCCACTGCTCATGCTTATGCTGGGTCATTTGTGATGGCAATCACCAGTTACACAGATTACTGCCAAATAAAGTAGGCATTTTGAATGAAGCCATTTTCCCCCAGTGGCATGCGTAGTAATGAGATATTATTCTTTTGAGTTTATCACTATTTTCCCATTCAGAAAATCGCCGCTACATTATGTATTCCGCACATTTGAGCTCTTGAAAAGGCTGGTGAGATGCATTGAGGGCAGGTACCAGGCTTGCCAGTTACAATTTGTCTTTTGTTTTTATGGGAACTGTTGTGGCAGTGCAGTTAATAGTTCATGAAATAACTTCTAGTTTTGCAGCTCTGTGTATACTGCCAAGAGATAATGTAATTCATTTTTAGCACGTTATATGTACTTATATTGTCGAAATTCTGTGCTTCATGTACTAAAATAATTTTGGATGTTACTGCCATCTAGAAAGAAGTTCATGAAGAAGATTAGTGGTTGAGATTTGCCATAGTGATTGAATATTCCCTGTTCTGTACATAGATTGTATTGCGTTTGTGTGTATATGCACTTGCACGTGTGCGTGTGTGTGCACATGTGTGCATGAGTATGTTTTTTTTTGGGGGGGTGGGGGTGGGGGTTCGGTTTGTTTTCACATGCTGCACATGAGGTTTGCTTTTTACTCCTGTACTGTATGAAGCAGTAGTTACTAACTGTTTGGATTCATTTCTTGTGTTCACTCCTTGTTGGAAAGTAAAATTTAGCAACCTGTTTAGGGTCAGTGAATGTACAATTTTCTTGTATTGGAGAGAATAATATGAAATTGATGTAATTCATTGTGCCATAGATAGTGTCTTCTTGTGGTCATACTTCGCCTAATGGAAGAGTTTTGTTGTGATATGGTACAAGTATCATGATATCTTTGCCTTGCCCTTTGAAGAACATTATGCAGATATACAGTCTTTATTTATATGTTCTGATTTGTGTCACTGTCCATATGGTTCTACATCCTATGACTTTTGAAATTCTTGTGTCAGAGCCCCATGTTTGAATTTGGCCTCTGTCCATTCACAAGTTCCATGCTCACATATGTGTAGATGGAAAAATTGCCAAAAATTAATGTCTAGAAACTGTGAAGTATTATTTATAATGCACCAAGTTGGTTACTAATCACTGCCTCTCATGACAGTATGCCACTGTCAAAGAGGAATTTGATGACCCCTAGAGCAGACAACCAAGTAGCTGGCTTAGGCAGTATTGCTGTTGACTTTATTCATGAGGTGTTAAATTCATATCTTAGCCAGGACACTGTTTACCCTGAGTGAGGTTTTTTGTGGTTTTCCTCTGTCCCTCCAGGCAAATTCAAGGACTGTCCTTTGACACAGACTACAGCAGCATCCTCCACTTCTTTCCTGTGTCATTAGTCATTATTGGTTGTACCATTCAACACTATAGTGTGAGCTGTAGACTGCTGGATAAACCATGAGACACCAAGGGTAGCATTCTGTTCTGCATGTCCATATTTCATGTAAGCTACCCAGTTCCAGAAATGGTACCTTCTAATCACTGCCTTATTTGTTACAGTTTGTTACAGTTTATTAGTGTGGTAGTTGCATGTTTACTACTTGTGGAAAGAACAAATGGTGTATAAAGTGAGAAAACAAAAGAGGAATAAGTTGCCAGTTACTGTAATCCACTGAATCTGTTACACTCCTGGTAGAAAAACTGTGAAGAATGAACTGTTCCTAGGTTGTCAGGCATGTTATTCTAAAGTAGTGTTATATGATCAAAAATATGAAATGAGGTAATACTTTTTGCCTTCAGAGGGGTGTAGAATGAACCCTATGTCTTTAGATAAGAAACACAGGAATTTGTTCTGTCCAGTAGCAATTTAAAAGATGTAAGATAGTTAAGATACATTGTCTCCAGTTCACATTAGTCATGCGAAGATCACTGAATCCAAAGTATATCCAATTAATGACACAAGACGTTTTGTTGATTACACCTCAGAACTTTTTAAATAAATTTAGTTATGTAAGCAGGTGTTTTGCGAATTAATGTCCCAAACAAGCCTCTTTGCTTAAGATAACAAAGTGTAAAATGGCATTTAAAAGAATAAAATTTACTGTCAGACCTTGGACAGTGACCACCAGATAAATGGCGCTCAGCTTACTATGTGCTATATGTGAGCTACATGTGGAGACCCATGAGATGCCAAGTGCTGGCTGCTTAGGTATGTCTGAGGCCAGGAAAAGAACAACTGTCTAATGCTTCCATGATCATGAATAGAGTGTGCAGTGGCACGTTTGTGTGATGCTTGAATTGGAGAGCGTAATTCTAAAAGTAAACAGCAATAGCAGAATGTGTTACGTTAATATGTTACTTCAATACTCTAATGTAGTTTTACACTGACTGTAAAAGATGTCATGGTTACAATTGTATAGATGTAAAATATAACAGCATGTTTACTTGAGAAAGGGTGAATGTTGAACTCTGTGCCAAATTGTTGATAACTTGTTAGTTTAACAGAATTAAACCCTTAATATTCACTTTGTTGAAAACTGTATCTAGATTTTTATGTGACTTCACTACTAAGCTGTTAAGATATTTTTACAAATGACCAAAGAATATATCTGCTGTCCTCCTTGATAATGATTTGTGTAAACTAATTTGAAAAGTCTGGGTTAAAAGTAACATTTATTCTCAATAAGAACTAAGATCCTCCTTGATTTCTGCAGCTTGTGGAATATTAAGAGAAAGAGGTCAAGGCAATGGTTAAGTTGTCTCTGTCTGTAATTAAGCACCATTCCAGAAGAGAATATGGCAGAGTCGAGGTGGGCTCTATGCAGCCCTAGCTTTAATACTAAATGGAGGTGAATGGTCAACTTTGTACCCCAGGTGCTTTATCCCCAGGGTAAAGTTGTTAGTACCCATTCCATAGGTAGCTGAGTGGGTGCCCAGATTTGGCTTTAATGCTTATCAAATGATAATGAAGAGCCCCAGAGGTTGCATCTCTGTGGCACTGATTTTCATTTTGGTGTATCTCTACCATATTCGTGTTCATGGGGTGCAAGAAGTCACCATACCCACGTATATAATTGGATATATTATTTTCATGACATTACTTGCAGACATTTGAAATGCTGTCTGGTAATATCTTCATGTGTTGTTGATGCTGTGAAATAAATGACTGTCAAAAATGAACAATATATCAAATGCAGGCAAGCAAGTCTGTTTTAGTTTGAGTGATTCATTTGCTTGCATTCTTACAAAATGGCAGATACAAGTCATTATTTGGTCAAGGTGTGCTTAGTTGCAAGTGTCTAGTCCATAAAAGACCACATGCCGGACAGATATTGCAGCAAGGGATGATAATGTTCCAGTATAGGTTGCAGAAGCGACCGCCACCTATGTGAGGGTAAAGTCACTTCTTGTGCACCTGTATGCATGTGTAATGTCTTTGGATTTTAATGAATACACGTGAGCATTCGCCTTATGGCCAAGAATTGAAATTGTTACAGAGAGACTCTGACAGTTAAAGCCTAGTCAAATTGGTTTGTTAGAAGTGTCAAGTTTTCCTTTGTCAAAGCACAATTTAGAAAAGATCCCTTGTTAAGAGCCAAATTGTAACATTTTTTAATGAATATATTTATTTTATTGTGTGAAATAACCCATACTTCTTGTTGTGTGTTACATAATCTTATAAAATATCCTGTATGCTGTGGTTTGTTGCTAAGATGTTGGTGATTGAACATTACATACAGTATAGGAACTGTCATTGTATTACATTCTGTTGATCGTAAACAAAGGATGTATTTGGAATATGCAACTGCTCTGTATAGGTACCTGTATTAGATATAAGAAAGACAAAAATTGTCATTGTCCTTAAGTACTGCACCATGAAGGTGTGTGAGGGGAGTGGAGGTTAGTGGTCAGCTTCATGCTCTGACTTCTTTGTTTTGAGAGGGAGTCCTCTAATGCCCATTGGACAGAATACTGGATGGGCCTCAGAGATGATCCGGATGTATTGGTGAAAGAAAATGTCTGCTTCTGCCAGACATGAAAAACAGTTTTCCAACCTGCAGCAAGTCGCCTCAGGGAGTGTGTTACCCCGTCTTATGTACCAGTATCCAAAAATCATATTGGCAGCCATGCCCAGTGTACCAGCTTCAAAACAGTTTTCTTAAACCTAATGCCACTTTTGGACTGATTTCAGATAATATTCTGCAGTGATGTTGCTATTCAGTCGGGTAAAACATTTTGAAGTTCTTTATTCATTTTTATACATGGTACTTTGCATTAATCATAAGACACAGTTTTCTTTCAATAACCATATTCATTATGGTTTGTTTGTATCCAGTGTAAGGGAACTAGAAGGCTGTAGAAACACTGTATTCAGCTGACTATAACAGCAGGTTATTGCACTTGTATTTTTATGTTTAATAGGGGATCATCTTTTATTAGCAAATGAAGGCACAATTTAAATATTTCTGGGAAAATAGACCACTCTGTTGTTTAACAGATTCTTTCATTCTTTCAAGATGTTGATAATATGGGGTTTAAATTAAAGGTGTGCCAAAATGTTTGAAACACAACACATTTTCATATTTTGGGGGGGAAGACATGTGGAATTAGTTGGTTTTGACTAAGAGTCAGGTGCCGGTATGTTGATTGCAAAAATGAGTAAAGAAGTTGTTATAGGCACAGTCTTTTTGTTACATGTTTTTATTTGTATGCAAGACATTCATGTACCTACCACTTTAATACACAGTTTCAAATAATTATGTTATTTAAATGAGAATAAACTTTCACTCTACTGGAACCTTGTATTTGCATGACACATAGCCACGACCCTCGAATTCTGCCAGCATTTGCTAAGCATTGTTGCTTTTCAAACATTGTACAAAAATTGTCATTACTGTTTTATTCTAGGCTGTGGTGTGATGCATATTTTGGTCTAGATTTTGAATTTGAAATTTGGAACTTAATTAGTTTTCTTTAGTGTTATTTTAACCTTCTTGACTTATGTAATTGTGTACCTTTAGGAAAAAGCAGTGTGGGGTCAGTATGTAGGAAGGGAGGGAAGATTGAAAATAGTCATGAGGTGCGGACATTGCAAAAAACTATTTTTTTTAATCTACAGGTGTTTCATGATGGGACAAGATAAAAGTTTTGATTTATGCAGGCAATTATTTATTGAATTGTAAACTGGGAATGTAGGCTGAGGTCAATGCAGTATAATTTCCTTCGCCCCACCCCCTCAGATTTCCCAAGGAACAAATGTCAGAAGTGGAAACTGCCATTGTCCTAAAGATGATGTTTTGGGCAGATGGCTCTCAGCTTTCTGCTTTCACAACTGAGCTTTTTGGATTGGCAACACGTTGCTGGTATTTTCGTCCCAAGTCCCTTTTTACCTTTGTCATTTTGCTCAGTAGTTTCTGTCCTATTATGTTGTAAACCTGGGGTGTTTCTTCAAGCAAAAATCTGAACATGCCACAAAAGTCATGGGGACATACAGTGTTCAATAGCTTCCATGTTACAGATTTTATCAGTGCTTTATATGTTGTTTTGTTCGTAATCCAAGAGGGTTTGTTGAATGTGTACTGGTTGAAAGTACCTGATATGCAGAACTGAAGTATTTACACACAAGACACAAAGGTAGCCAAAGTGAAATGCGCGTAGTACGGAAAACAAACTTAACTTGCACTGTGTTTTGTGGTATACCATTTATATCACAGACTTATATTTCATTTTGCAAAATTGTAGCATTTATAGGAGTCCAAATATTGTTGTATGATCACTATACTGTGTGGAAGATTGTGACTTTTCAATTATGAGCTGAGAACTTTGCTTTGCATGCTGTGTTTTATCTTTAGAGTTTGGCACACTTTCCTTCACAGATGATAATTTTGTTAAGACATGTGGGATGACTGTCAACAGAGCTGGCTTTGAGTTTGTAGACAGTCTGTGTTCTTATTGGTGAATGATTTAAAAACAAATATGCACAAGTATCATATATCATATACACAAATATTATTTGATTCAATTTAATAATATTTTTTACAGCGTGTGTTGCATTAATTTTTCCAAATTTTGCTTGTGTTGTTGCATTCTAACTGTGTAGCCAGTTTTGCATTTATCAAGTATTAAGTCATACAGTTACCTACTCATAAGAATTTTATTTTATGTTGTGGCTGCTATGTTTTGTCCTTTTACTCATTTGTTCAGTTTTGAGGTAATATTATGAAGCACTTGTGATTAAACTAAATACAACTAAGTACTGTTTTGGCAATTTGGATAGGCAAGTCTGATTATAATTAGGCCTCAGGATTGCATCTTATTAAAAACCTCCAGTTACTGCATTCTGAGTGAATGGAGAATTGGCAGAGAATCCGGTGCATTATGATTGCTGTACATGCCCTTGACACAGTTTTTTTTTTTAATACATGTCAATTCAAATGTTGATATTTTGCTCTTGTTTGTATTTTAAAATTGCCAATTCCTACTTTCCTTGTTAAAGTAATTTACGTTATAAGAGTTCTGAAAGGCGTGAAAGACTTAATTGTTATGAATGTTGCTCCTTGTCTTCCATTTGTTGCTGGTTTGTTTCGCAGAGGTGTGACTTGCCTTTAGTGCTAGGTTTAAGGGGAGAGTTTTGGTATTTCAGCACTTGATGTAGATGTTTCCTCTCATACACTGTGTGCAGATGTAATTTTGCTGAAGTATGAGTGTATTGGTATTGAGCAGTTTTATTCATAAAATTGAGTCTGATGTAAATCCAACAGGATGTAAAATATTGTTCAGTCCAGAGTATTCGTATGGAAAGTAAATGTGAGAATGGTGACTATGAGAGAACTTCAGTACTGAAACTTACCTCTTTCTCCGTAACATTTTAGACTGTGTGAAACACCCAGAAACTAAAGCATTCATTTGCTCTCAGGAGTGCTAACTGGTACAATGTAATGGTTCTTCAGTGATGTCAGTAAGTACTTCTGTGATTTTTGGGTTTATATGGCACTTAAAGTGATACTAATGGTTCCCTTATCTTGCATACTGTAAAAAGTCTGTGCAAAATCTGTTACAGAACAACCTATACTTTCTGTTCATTTTTTAATACCTAAGCGTGTGTTTGGGTTGGTGCAGATAAAACAGTTCTTCAAGATTAAAGTAATCTGGGATATGATGTGTCTATTTCTAATTTGTACCAACAATCAAGAGTTACCAATTGGCGTTGTGTCATGTCCCAGAAAACTTTAATCTTTATAAACAATGCTAAATACCCAAAATTATGTATGAAATAGTTCTTCATTTGGCCTGTAAGGTGTCATTTCTTTGTATTGGTGCTGGTAAAGTATCTCTTGTACTTGAACACTGGGACATATGTGCCTCTATCCCAGTTTTTCCCTTTTTAAAGGAATTTTTGCCTTTGCTGACAGCCAAGTCAGCGTGTCCTGAAGTGCAGTGTTGGTTGCAAAGAAAGGAGGTAATATAATGGCCTCCCAAGATCATTCTATTGAATTTAATATGTCATCTTCAAATTTCAGTTTTATATGCTTCTATTTGATGGGTCATCTGAACTGCAGTAGCTGCTAATTGCTTTGTAAAGAGTCAGTCTATAAATATAGACCAAACTTAAAACTGTTCTGATTTGAACACGGTAATAGTATTTTCTTCATTCAGAGGCAATGGTAATGCCACCATACATCATCATATGGAATTTCTGTTCAAAGCTGCAAACAGTTTTGGAAAACTGTTTCATAAATTTATTTTTTTTATTTCAGTAATGTGGAGTAATTACTAACTATTTAATGTATTTGAAAGATGGCTTCTATTTTGCAGAATGCAGTGTTTGAAAAGTGTGTGTTTGGTTTCTGTAATTAGAGAACATAAACTGTCTGATGTCTTTGAATATACCTGTGCTTTTGTGGGTGATGACGGAATTTTATATTTCCCAGTGTGTGGCTTTCAGAAGCCTTACATTTTGTTTTGTTCTTGTGAAAGGATGGACCTAGCATGAATAAAAATGAGGGTGGGGTCATATATGATATATCTGCCACAGTAACAGGAAGTCCTTCATCTTTGTCATCATCATCATCATCATCATCATAGTAGTAGAGGTAGTAGCTGGTAGCTGGAAAGAACCTTAAACAAATGACATTCTAGAGTGCATGGAATTATTTAATTATTTGTTGGCCCACTCTTCATAGGTATTCACCATCCTGGTTGAAATAAACCTCCTATGTTGGAAAGAGCTCCAGTCCGCATGTTACCATACAGCATCTGACTGAGGATGTAAGTGAAACAGTACAGCTGAATGAAGGAAAGAATCTGATGCTAAGGATGTTAGTCATTCTGTTTGTCAAATGTAAAACAAAATACTCATCTTCAGTCTTCCATGTTGTAATTACATTTTAGGGACTTTTCACTGACTTCAGGACTGAGTTGTGTCTTTGAACTTTATTCTTTTGAAAGGAACAACCTGAAAAGAAATATGTGGTAAATTGATAAGCAGAGAGAGCACTTACCAGTCACCTGGCCCACACAAATACAGCCATTCCTCCATAGTTATGATTTGCTTGTTCACTGTTAAGCCCTTCTGTACATTGTTTTAAAAGTTTCTTGTGGTATCTTAACGCATCTTCTCAATATCTAACCCATGCATGAGACATCATGGCCTGCTTCATTCTGTGGTGGCTTACATTTTACCCACAACAACTTGTGAAGTTTGGTATTTCTTGTTCCTTTTCAATTTTCTGTGCATACCAGCTTTCAAAAACAGAAAAAAAATTATGTCAAGAAATTTTATGCGGCAGCGTGAAAGCGTCAAAGAGAGAAATAACATTGGTCATTAGTTGGATAAATATACATGAGGCATCCATTCTTCTGGGACATGACATTGTGTTGCAGGGTAATTGGTTCCCAACGTTTTGAAGACATTATGTTTGATAAAAACATGGCAACCAGTTACCAATGATGCAGCATCATATTCTAGAAGAAAACAGTCCTTAACCACACCACTGTAAAAATCCCCGAAAGTTTCACATACAGATATTTATCAGTCCATGATTCTATTCATGATCACAGGAATATACTGATTGGAAATATGGAGGAATGCTTGTGTACTTTATAAACAATCCAAATACATAATGTTGGAAGTATGTTAATGTACCCAGTCTTAAGTTTGCTATCAGCTTGTTAATTTAAAAACATGTAATCTCACAGATGTTTACATTTAAGCAGTTAACTGATATTGTTTTGCAAAAACCTTTGTCTGTAACAAAAATTCTGAAGTCCTTCAGTTATTAGAAACAGCAAACCAACTGAAGCAATAATGACATATTTAAGGAAATGTTTTGATGTCAAAGAGTAGTATTCTTTTTAGAGAATGAAGGAAGTTTATATGGATCTTTAATACAGTTATATTCTAATTAGTGTGAATGTTTGTAACAGATTACAAGAAAACTACTGTATCATACACCTTATTTTATTACACAAGGTGGGCTAGAAGCCCAGGATAATAACTTCCAGTTATTTGTTCATGCTTTATACTTTATAGAAGTCCCAGTTGTTTGTAATAGCTTTGTACAGATGTACATATCAAGTTGATAGTTTAAAGTTAGTGAAAAATAAATTTCTCATATAGACAACATGCCTATTTTCTCTTCTCTTCAGAAAAAGTGTAAGTAATGATTTGTTATTTTTTAGTTATGACCACATTGTTTTATAGTGAATCATATGCGATGCACCTAATACGGTTTTGTTGTTAAATACTACAGCACAAAGCTGGAAGTGGGTTCCTAATGGTGTCCACATTTTGTGAAATTTTGCTGGCCAGCACTAACCAAGTCATGATTCCTCCTTTTCCATCAAAATACTTTAGCTAGATGGTTGGGTATGGTTTACATACGTGTGAGGATGTGATATAGAAATGATTCAACCCCTTGGTGCTGGGTAGAGACGATGGTCAACGTATGTTCTTTAACGAAAATACTAAACATTATTTACCAAGTTCCCAATCGGAGCATGTATGAATGGTTATTTGTGTGACTGAGGCATCGAGGCCGGTTGCTCTGGGGGTAGTTGTTTCCATCATTTTCCAACAGGTTATGCTGCAAGAGATGTCCCACCCACACTCTTAGACCAATAGGATTGTAATGCCATTTACGTCTTGGCCAATAGGAGTGTTAAATCTTGTACACATTCCTAAAATGATACAGAAGCAAGGCAAGTGTGGTATAATGGCTCCAGGAAGGTGACTGAGGTACGGTGGAATCGCATCTATATTTGTATAGTGAATGAATGCGTTATATGGAATCGCATTTTGACGTACGATGTGTTACTCCAGATCCCTGCATACGAAGGAACTGTTTTAGGTGACGTGCTGACGAGGTATGTACGAAACACAAAGTACTTCATGTTTTCTTCTTGTGTTTTGAAGAAGCAGTGGGGCACGTTTTACGTGTTGAATATCCAGCCGGTAGTAAACCGACCAGTCGCCCGCCACCTATGAAGTGTTTAGATTTAGATTGCAACTTTGAAGCGATGGGTGTCAAATGGCGTAAGACGTATGATCTCAAAAATTATAAACTGAAAAGCAGCACAAACTAAAAATTAGTCAACAGGTTTTGTGTATGAACAGGAGCGGTGTTCTAATTTGTGTATGCCATCAGACGTAGGAACACGCCATTATCAAAATTCACTTGAAAAATTCAGATACAGCATTGAAAGTACTAATCGCTAACGGTGAAGTAAGCTGTTGTCTTTTTTAACATATTTTCGCAAGCCAGCCAAGTACTTAATCTCCGACATACCCAAGACGTAGTCCGAGTAATATAAATAGCAACTTTGAGTAGGTGAACGAACACAGTTATTAATTTATGAAATAAGGATTATGGAAGACTGTTGTAACTTGTCCGCATTCGTTATGGATGAGATGCCATACATCGCAGTAGTTCGTGAATGCTGCATACAGGTACAAATGACAATATTTGCCTCAGTGGAACCCTTTTCCTCGGCATCGTTCAAATTCTCGCGGGACATACGCTGTCAAAGTGCGCATGAGTATGATAAACATTTCTCGTGTAATGGTGCTTTTGACAATCACGTGTGCCAGAGGGAATCGAGGTGGAGGTACGTGCGTAATAAGCGACCAATTGCACATACGGGGACATAATATACAGATTCTACGAACGCGTTCTTAACTTTCAGAATGTCATGCGGTTTCATGGTGCATGCGTAAATGTAATTTAATTTACGCCCGCAAGAAAATTGCGGCCTTTCCTGCTACGATTTTCACGAAACTCGCAAAATGCTGGACAGCGTTGTGTGCGCTTTCTTTGTACCTAACTTCGCCACACTCGGACGATAAATATGGAAAGTATGGGTATGGATTAATTTACGCCCCTAAGTAATGTATGGCATCACTGCACCTACCTGCACGTAACTCTAAGATTACTGACGACGTTACATTGAGATCCTTACCGAGTTGTACCCAAATTGTTCAAGAAATATGGTAGATACGTAGGATGAAGAGAGAGAAACCTAAAATATGGTCGATACGATCAGTGGCGTACCCAGGAATTTTGTTCGGGGGGGGGGGGGGGGTGTTGCCAAATTTCTTGTGCGGGGGAAAGTTAGAAGGGGGTTGGGGGCGGGGGGGCCCTCTTTCGGGGGGGTATGGGGAGGCCGAG
>Ga0123355_10007687_pt1 | contig 16197 bp, 10 predicted proteins | sample TergutEmb28metaG_3_FD_89872 | JGI IMG/M metagenome (GOLD analysis project Ga0123355, IMG submission 89872) | Embiratermes neotenicus P1 segment gut microbial communities from Petit-Saut dam, French Guiana - Emb289 P1 | ecosystem: Host-associated > Arthropoda: Insects > Digestive system > Gut ...
AGTGGCCTATGCACCAGGAGATAATATAACCGTTACCCTCATAGCTTCCGTCCCGGCGAGTTTTTGCACCTAGTACGTCTGCTATCGCCTTGGCAACGGATGGTTTTTCGGCTATTACTAATTTTTGTTGAGACAAATAAATCCTCCAATATAATGAAATAAGGCACTCCGCTGTGTGTAGTGGAGTGCCTTTACTTTTACTTCATCTTTATTACGGGCTAATCGTTTATTGCAGATAACGAAAGAGTTACTGTACCATTCTCTGGGTTGGCTACTACTTCGAGATTGTCCCCTGTTTCCCATTGCATAATAGCCCTTACATCTTTTGGAATCAAAACCCTACCTAAATCATCAATCTTGTGTTTCGGATTTGTACTTTCCATAAATGCCACATCCTTATGCTTTTATTTATCCCGACCATGTAAGATATACTGGCCTGGGCCACTCGCTCGGCCTGTATCTATATCAAATTATGTGGGATATATCCCACTATAGCATATTTACGCATGTGGGACAAGTCGTACACGGAGCGCCCTTTTGATTTTTACAATGTATGGGATATATCGTACACGGGGGTGCATATGAACCTAAAGGATGCTTTGACATGGCGAGTGAATGAACTGTGTAATAATCATGGCTTAAATCCTAACAGCTTGGCTAATTTGAGTGGGATGGATAGGTCAACCGTCTACAGCATGTTGGGTGAAAAAAGCCGCAGCCCAGAGGTAGCAACTATAAAGAAAATTTGTGATGGGTTGGGAATCACGTTGGGGGATTTTTTTACTTCCCCTGTCTTTGATGGGCTGGAGCAAGAGATAAAATAATTGGGATGATTTTTGGTAATAAAAAATCGCTCTGAGTATCGGAGCGATTATCTGCCTATTCATCGTATGATTGTGATTGGGCTGGTATTTCTGGTTGTACATCCACAGCTTCCTCATGTGGCTCTTTTTCGCTTGCATTGAGTATTTTCTTAGCTTGGTCTAATGATTGTTGCGCACGCCTTAATGCAAATTCGGCATCTTCCATTGCGATATCTATCCTTCTTTCGGCATATCGTGTGCGTGTGGCAAACCTTGTTATCCGTGCGGCATCTCTTTTGCCTAAATGAATATAACGCTTATCCTCATTAACATCTTCAAGCAGCTTGATAATGCTATGCGTTTCAAGAACGTCTTTGTTTAAGTGATACAAAACGGCCTTTATGGATTTTTCTGTTGCTTGCTGACAGAGATAACAGATAATCTCAATAGGCTGTGGCTTCATGGTGTCGTATAGGTGTTTTGCCGCCGCATATTCACTGGTAGCTATTTCAAGACTTAACTGCGCCAACTCTGCGTTTGTCATTTAATATCACCCCATCCTTGAATATGCGATGCCCTAAAAGGTTTTTATTTTGCTTATCCTGTTCAAACTCGTCAAATGTGTACAACACTAAATCATAAGGCAATGGGAAACCATCTGGAATGGCACACATGGCATCTACAGCCATATCTTCACGTCTGCTTGTCAACGTAGGAACAAGGACGCATATATCTAAATCAGAAGTGTCACTTGCATCTCCTCTGGCATATGAACCGAATAAAATTACCGTGCAATCAGGATGTATGCGCTCTATGGAAAACGCAACTTCGTCTAATAGCTCTGGAAGTCTTATTTTTGCTTCATATTGCTGTTGCTGTAAGCCAGTCATGCTATCACACCCCTTGCCAGTGTCACTTTATTATGCCACGTAATCGAATATATGAACAACTTTATTGAAATTTAATACAGGGCATTTGATATAAAACAAGACTACCGCAAGGGCAGGCCGTGAAACTCTGCCCCTGCGTTGCCTTGTTGTAATTATACGCGCAATCCTTTTATCGGTCTACCAACCGCTTTGCGGTATCCGGCGAGGATTAAATATTGTGGTAGCAGTTGTTGAATTGCCTATTACCCACTCATTTGTACCAGGTATTCGGCCTCCTGCATCTACTTTGTTGGCAAACATCATACCATTAGGAAGGAATGTATGGCTCTCTGGCAATACATCCACATAAATACGGGGGCGTTCAACTGAGGTAAATCCGGCTGGCACTTGACCAAAAAGCAAAATAATCTCGGTGATATATTCATTGGCAGCAAGGCCAAGATGAACGGGCCTTAGTTCTATGACATTGTTGCGTAGGGTGGATAAGTTGTCAGCTACAACGATTTCATTACCTCTACTGGTACGGGCCATAACACGGTAGCGCAGCGAATGACTGTATGTGCCAGTAATAAGCCTATCCGCTCTAACCGCAGTGGTCGGCAGCACATCACGCCAGAAAAAGTCTGCAAGAGGCGTAGATGATTCGTTTCGCACGGCTGTAATCTCATAGAAAATATTGTGCCCCTGCATTGCCTCCTGTGGCCCCACCTTGCGGATATGAACACCCATATTTGCCGAGAAATTGGGGAAATTCACCCTCACGATTTGGCTTTCATGCTCAATCTCAAAGTGGATTTCCTGGGGATTAATCATATAGAAAGCCGGGGCAGCCACTTCACGGGCAATATAACGGCCCAGCGGGAGTGGCCTGGAAACCGCCATCCCTCTATCATTGGAAACTATGCGGTCTACCAAGTTTCCAGTGCGGGCCTCAAATATTTCAAAGATTGCACCAGCTAGAGGCGTACCCGCTGGCAGTCCATTATGCTGATTATCATCACCAGATATCTTTCTTATTTGCAACTGCCCAGCTATGGGAACATTGTACCAGACTATTTCCGTCACACGGCCCGCAATAAACTCAACCGTTCTGGGTACATCATCACGGGAAAAGCCAGGGGCTGGCCTTGTCTCCCGGATTGTATAGCGCCCTGGAGCCAATATCGCTGAAAAGTCAATTATCCCCATGTTATCCGTATAAAACACGCCCACAACCCTATTATTACTGTCAAAAACCATAAACTCGACATTATAAATAGGGTTTCTTGAAATGGAGCATAGTTTCTGCAGCCTAAACCCAGCAAGAGGCACTAACTCAATCTCAACAACGGCTTGCCGCCCAGCAATGACTGTAGCTGTGTAGACGCTTGTGTTTGCTTGATAGCCCTGTAAAGACTGTACAACCCTTACATGATAAACCCCAGGAGATAAGTGGTTCAGGTTTATACGGCCTGTACTGTCGGTGATAAAATTGCCATTTGGTGCTATTTGCGGTGAATTTGCGGGTGTACCGGGCTGGTTGCCGTCCAATATCTGCCCTGTAACAAGTCTGCCATCGGCATGTCGTACTTCTATTTCAATATTACCAAGTGGCCTTTGCGATTGGGCACATGTTACTGTGATTAACATCCCTGAAGCCGGGGTATTGGGTACGGTTAATAACTGCTCTCTTTGTCTGGACGATGAATCAATGTTGAAGGGGATAACTTCTTGGTCAACTAAAAATCCAGGCAAAGGCCGTACTTCGTGCAAATAAAAGCGCCCATCAGGGACGGCTGGCAGATGAATCAAACCCCGTGAATCGCTTATAAATTCATGAAAACCAGTGGCAGGGTTTATAAGGCGTGTTCCATCCGGGCGAGATATCTCGAAAACGACACCCTCTAAAGGCGCATTGGTAAGCGAGTTTACCTTGCGGATTGTAAGCTGCGCTAGTCTGTAGTTACGCACGGTTATGATATAGTCTCGTCCTTGACCTACAGTAAAGGTAATCGGGGCGGCGTTTGAGAATCCAGGTAATGGTCTTGTCTCCACCACCACATAAACACCGCTTGGCAGTTCAGGCAGACGGATTTTTCCGGCATTATCGGTGATAAACTCAAAACCGCCTGCGGGGTTTCTTACTCGCTCCCCGGAAAGTGTAGTAATCTCAAAAACAACACCGGGCAAAGATTCCGATGTGTCCCCGCAAATTTTGTGGATAACAAAAGTTGCAAGCCGGGCATTGACAAACCGCTCTGTACGGTTTTGTCCAGGTGAAAACTCAATAGTCCGGGCCAGCTCTGTTACTACAAACCCCTGGGGTGGTCTGGATTCATACAAGATATAAACATTAGGCTCTAGGCCCGGTATAGATGCAGTTCCTGAATTATTGGTTGTTACCCTTGCTATGAGTTCACCATTGGGGCGGCGCAGAGTAAATTCTGCATTTGCCAATGGATTACCAGCTTCACAAACCTTTTCAATTGTTAGCACCGATAAGCGAGGAAACACAAAGCGGGTATGCGCCGCCGTATTTGGTAGTACCTCAACAGAACGGCCTTCTTCTCCGATGATATGGCCTGTGGGTGCTGCCGTAGCTTCAACAAAGTACCATCCACTGGTTAAGTTGGAGATATTGATTACCCCACTTATCCCGGTGGTATGGGTTCCGACAAGCTCGCCATTTTGACGGTTTACACGGAATGTTGCCCCAGCCAAGGGTAGCCCGGCTTCATCAACGGCCTCTATAGTTAAACTGCCAAGCCTTGGTGAATAAAATGTGACCAGCGTAGGGGCATGGGGCCGCACCTCCACAGTTCTGACCGTTTGCAAATCATGTGCCCAGCCATGGGGCACGTCAATTTCATGGACTGTAAACCAGCCCAAGAGGCCCGGAATAGTTATAAGGCCCTGGTTATCCGTTAAAAACTCGCCTATAAACTCGTTATTTTGGCGATATACCCTAAAACGTGTACCTGTGATTGGGCTATTATCGTAACTATCTATTTTGCGGATAATGAGGGATGATACCGGGCGGTTGGTAAATTCGAGCCTATATGTCTGACCATCGGGCCTGACATTTATAGTCTGCGGTACTACAACGCTACCCAATTCAAACCCATCCGGCGCTGTTAGTTGAGCCACAACATAAGAGTTAGGTGGAAGGTTGGGTATCAAGAAATAGCCGTCTTGATTGGTTCGGAAAAGACCATTCCCAGTTCCAATAACTGTGCCATCACTGGTTGTTACCCTAAACTCACCGTTTTGGATTGGCTGGCCCGTTACTTCACAGCGCAAAGTGACAAGCAAAGAACCGTAGGGATAATTACTAAAATGTGTCTCTACAATTGAAAAGCCATCAGGCCGTAAAAATACATGTTGCCTGTTATTGATTGACAACATGTAATTTGAGGGTGGTATGACTTCTTCAACCACAAAAGCCCCTGGGAGTAGCCCGGTTATAACCACAATCCCAGAGAAATTTGTAGTGAATGTGCCTATTACAGTGCCTCTTGTACCACTTTCACCCGTGCTAACATGAATCAAGTCGAAAGTAGCCCCAGCTAACATTCTGCCATTGGTGGCATCGGATTTTTTTATAACGATGGAATTTAATGGCCAGTTCCACACCCCGTAACCTGTTGACCAAGCATCGCCACTTGTTACGGTAATGCCATCGGTAAACAGGGCTACTATTTCTGGGTCGCTTACAATCTCTATATTGTCTAAGTCAAAGTCTGGGTACTCTGGGCCAGATGCTGGCGGCGGCGGCGTTGCCTGTGGATTATTTGGGTTTTCTGCTGGTGGTAATTGCTCTCGTTGCTCTGGGATATCAGGGGGGTTAGTCCCTGTTGGATTACCTGGTTGCGCTAGGTTATTGAACATAGATGGGATAAGGCCATCACGCATGAGTTGATAGGTATGCTGGCCTGGAGCGAGGAATACCCGGTATGAATTATTGATGTTAAGGGACATTCCGGGGGCTGGGCGTGTCTCTGTTATTCGATACCATCCACTTTGGACAAAGGGCAAAATAATCTGGCCTTGCTGGTTGGTCACAAAATTGCCGATATGCTGTACATTACCGCTATTGGGTACTTCAAAATCTACTCTGAAATGAGTTAGCGGTACGGGTCTGCTTGTAAGTGCATTGAATTTTGTCACTACAAGGGACGGCAGTAACGTATTTTCAGCGATTAGCAGATAGTCTTCATTAGGCCGCACATGAACAACCCACGAGCGATTCTGTTCATTTGGGTCGAGCCAATAATTCTGAGCAGCTCTTCGCTCGACAATTCTGAAAACCCCTGCATGTTGAAATGGCAGTACTATTTCGCCGTTTACATTGGTTCTAAAGGGATTGCCTGTAAGCATTCCCTGGCCCGGTGCATCAAGTTTTTCTATGGTAAATTCGGCGTTTTGGATTGGGGTTCCTGTTATAGCATCCAGCTTGCGGATTGTGATAGTCGGCATTCTGCGATTTTCGAATATTACCTGGTTGTGTTCCCCGGCCCGCATGGTGACTCTTTGCCAATTGGGGTTTGCTAGGTGGAACCCAGGAGGCGGTATTTCCTCTGTGATTATCAGAGTTCTTTCGAGGTTGCCCTCTAAGAGTGTCCAAGGGATTATCACTGTACCAGGACCATCATCCCCGGAAGTAAATGTACCGGGTAAAGTCTGGCCATTCTCGAAAGTTACTGAGAAAACAGCACCATCCAAAAGTGTGCCTGTATCCATACATCGCTTAATAATTGTAAGACTCGGATTTTCAAAATTACGGACAATTTGCTGATTACTGCCAGGACTAAGCACTATTTCTATAGGCGTTGAATCCAGAACAAAGCCTGGTGGCGCTGATATTTCACGCAAAATCAGTGTTCTACCGGGCATTAACTCATTACCGTTTGGCCCCTGGCCCAAGATAACGGAACCACTTGTGGTAGTGCCTATCCATGTTTCCCCGGTAGTAGGATCCCGCAATTCAAACACAGCATCACTGAGCCTTGCAGAAGTGTTAGCGCATATTTTAATTACTTCAAGATATGACATAGGCACATTGTAAAATGTGACGATATTAGCCGTACCCCTGGCTTCGGTCTGCCCCCATGTAACGGGAACGGCCCTTGCGCTTCTATCCAAAATGAATCCTGGGGGACTGTATAATTCATAAACTGTATAACTGCCAGCAGGGAGGTCACGAAAAACAATTCTTCCTGGCCCGTCTTGGCCTGTGACCGCTGTACGGTCTATGGGTCTGCCGCCGGGATTACCTTCTGGGCCGTAACCTTGGATACGTATATGCGCACCATTTAAGGGCTGGCCTGAAATATAGCAAAATTTATAGACTACAATTTCACCGTAGGGGTAATTTTCAAAAGTGATAAGGATGGAGTTTACATTCTCGTCTTCGTCAATGATAAACTCCACGTTACTTGACTCGCTATCACCATCCGGGCCACCGTCAATAGTGTTTACAATGACATTAGGCGGCAAAACCCAGAAAGAATAAGCAGTGTGCTGCGGAAGCAATGAAAAGCCGTCCGGGGCCCTTTCCTCTTGAACCCGGTAGTAGCCCCAGGGGATGTTGTGAATCGTTAAAACCCCATCTTCTAACTCGAAGCTAACCGGGGGCCTACCATCTTCGGTAGGTGCTGGCACATATGGGAGTGTATGATCCTCTGTTAGAACAACGTTTATATCAATGCCACGGTTGTCAATCTCCCATATCTGTCCATCACCCGTTACCATCTGGAAAGATGAACGGCCTTCAATCCTCATAAGTGCGCCAGGGATGTTTTCTCTTGTTATAGCGCATATTTTTTGGATTCTTACAGACGGCGGTGGGGCCGTTATTGGGTCTCTTGGTGGTGGCGTAGGGGTGGGAGATGGGGATGGGGTAGGTGATGGAGTTGGTATCTCTGTTGTATCGAAAGAAAATACCGCGCTGGCCCGCATGTATGGGATATAAAAAACTATATCTTGCCAACCGTCACGGTTATTTGGATTTTGCATCACCCAAACTCGCCCTGCATACGCATTATTAATCCCTATCAAGTACACCTTTGCTTCCTGATTGCGAAATTCATGTTGGTTGGGCATACGGATTTGAAAATCAACATCTCCATGGAAAACATCATTGCTATTGGTTGGAGCCGTAGCCACAAGATTACCGTTTACAAATAATTGAGCACCAGCAGGAGTACCAGATGCCCACTCAAAGCGAAAGCGATTTTGGTCGTTTGTAGTACGGCGATAATAAGAAAGGCTAAAGGTTTCTGATTGTGCTTCAGTTGCAGACTCGGAAATCAGGTTGCCTAAATCCTCGGCCCAACGTACCCCATTGACCATGATTGCAGGGCGGGTATTGTCAAAGTCACGCTGCCAGAATGATGTTCCATTTACTAAGTCTCTGGCTTGGTCTATAGCGGTTTGGTTCCCCGTAAAAGTTCTATTTGGGTTATTTGCCATGGCTACGGCGAGCCTTGTTATATAGGCCCACCACATCAAATCTTCATTATCAGGAACAATGGCGCGGTCAGAGAAATACGGGTTAATAGGGAATCCATATCTTAGTACATTGAGTAGCTGCTGGCTTCCTGGGCCTGTTAGTTCATAAACAGCACCAGTAGACTCTGGGCCGGGAAGCGCCGGATCTGCGCAAAAAGCCTCGTAGGTTGTGCCGCCAATTTCCACAACATAGCGCTGAGCGCTTACTCGCGAAGAACCCATATGAACAACTGGTTCCCTATTGAAATCCCCACGGACAGCCGCAATCCTTGTAACAGGAGGCATACTGGTTCTGGTGCGAGGTAGTGATACGGGTACAACATTTATGATACGCTCATCGTCAATGGGGATGCGTTCACCATCAATATTAAGGTAATCCCCGTAATACTGCTCGTCTTTGTTAGAGACTGGTTCCTGGGCAAATACACCAACAGGGGCAGTGCCAAGGAGCATTAAAAAAGCCAAGAGCAAGGCCGTTAGTGACCTGAAGCCCATGGCTTTACGCCGAGTATTCGTTTTTATAGTTATAATGATTCCTCCGTATGATTATTTTTTTGTGCCTTTATCTGAACAACTCATTGCGAATTACTTTGGAAAGGCCGATTCAAGTAGGCTTATAAAAGCAACATGCAATGCATGTTGCAACCTATATTGATGTTGGTGGCAGCCATTGCCCATTTCCAGCATTCGGATTAAATGGGTTGCTTGTATTGTTTTGGGCATTTACGCCTTGTAGCAAGGTATCAAAAAGGGCTATTGTATTTGGGCAGTCCCAGGCCATATTGAAAGCGAAATTGGGATTCTGCGGCTGCGCAAAAAACCAGCTTGTCGGGTCTGTAGAGAATTGACCGCTGAAGATTCCGTAACTGGGAGGCCATAGAGAAACCATGGCATCGCTACGAAAATTGGCAGTAAATACATCCACTGGCACAAATCCAGCAAATTGCGTTGGCTGGCCTAACACTACGCTGTGGTCTGGGCCGGATGTGAATATATAATTGAAGAAAAACCGTTCCCATTCGGCGGTATGGAAATCATTTTCGTTTGGGATATCTTCTCGGCCCTGGCCCTGTCCAAAGCCATGGGGTGGCGATGCTTGGACGGTTACTTGGGTTGCAAACATGAGCAAGACAAACAGAGCGCCAGCAATTACTGGGGTAATCCAATTGAGTTTCTTCATAAAATTTAATCTCCTTTGATTTATATTTCCACCGCAATAGCGACTCGGCGCAAGTGGCGGCGGTATTCCACGCATGTTATTAAGGTAAGGCGATTGTCGCCAAATTGCATCAACAGCCCAAAATCATCATCGTCAATAATAGAGAGCATCGTGACCGCATAGTTTCTGATAACCCCACCAGCTTCCAGGGTGATAACATCCCCCTCTCGTAAATGCCTAACGAAGTCAAAAAAGCCGTTTGTACGGCCCCTGTTATGGCCTATAAGCCCGGTATTTCCTTGATTTAGGCCTGTAAATGAAAAATGTCCGGCCCCGAAATCCATAGCATCCATGGTTGCCCCGGCAATGACATTTACAGTCCGATTAAGCCTTTCAACATGCAGCACACCTATAAACTCACCATAACTGTAGGCATGTCTACTTACATGATTTGAATAGGTTCCAGGGCTTGCCCGTGTTGTAGCTCCTAAGTTAATACCAGTTTCCGGCCCTTGGTCTGTAACCCGTGGGTCGAAATGGATAACTTCTTGCTGATTGCTGCCTCCTGGTGGCCTATAATCGAAATGTGTTGCATCTTCGGTTTCTTGACTGCCAAAGCCATAAGGCGGTATGGCATATATGGCATGAGATGAAGCAAGGAACATACATAAAATTAACACTAGACAAGTCACTTTTTTCATTGAGTTTATCATTGCTTTGCCTTTCTTTCCTACAAGGTAAGCTACTATAATGCCGACAATGAAGAGAGTGGCAGTGATTACTGTGTGGGTAGAAAACCCTCTGGAATCGCTGATATTTACAACATAATCATCGTAACCTGCTCCATGCATCGGTGTAGCAGATGGTTCAGGTATTGGGTGGGGGATATCTCGCTCAACCTCAATTACAATGCCACAAATTTGCACTTGTTCGACAACTACCGTTTCCACTATTGTTGGTTCAAGTGATTGTGCTGGGACTAGGGTTGGTTCTGGTGTCGGCGGTGGGGAGCTTTCGTCTGCCTCTGCTTCATATTCATCGGCAACGGGGTCAGTAGCAGGCATGGTAATCACCGGGGTTACAATCGGAATACCAATAAAGTGTGCTGTAAACTCTGTTTTACCTACACTTATCCTGGATATCTGGCCTCTATAAACGGCGGAAGTTGTATAGCCAATAGTGGAAGTCCTTGTAGCGTTTCGGCTATAGGTAGCAATTGCCGTATAGGATGCTGAAACTTGCCTATAGTCTACTGTTGTTGTGGCCTGGGTTATCCATTCCACATTTGTAAGGCTGTACGTTACATTACCTTCGGTAATTGTCCTGGGTACAAGAGCGGTATCCGGGGTAGTCAAATGGGGAAATTCCCTGGTTCTTGTTGCGGTATGGCTGGTGGTTCTTGTGCCGTCAGATTGGATAGATATACTGGAAATATCCAATGTCAAAACACCAAAGTAGCCATCCTCTGCAAAGTATTCTAATGATGGGGTTAATAGCCTGATTACCGTCTCCAAGTCGTTTGTTTGGGTGCTTACCGTTACAGTCTCCACATGGTCACGGATGCTGTGGGCTGGAATTTCTCGCCTTACTATTTCAGCGAGTTCAAATCGAAAGCCATCCCTTTCAAAAGGCTCCCTGCGGATATATGCAGGGCTTTCAGCCTCTCGAAGTTCGTAAACCCGGATAATTTCACGGCGGTTATTTTCGCGGCTTTCCCATACATGGACTGGATATACGTGATGGTTAGGCTGTGGGGTAGATTCGGGACATGTGTCTCCCCGCCTTGGTACAACTACGGTTATAGCAATCCCCGTAGATTCCGGGTTATCGTCTGCAAATACGTTCACAGGGATTGCCAATAAAATTGTGATAATAATTAAGGCAACCGCTATTTTTCTCAATCATCATCACTCCCATCATAGTCTTCGTTCATAAAATCCACGTCATCGTCATCCTCGTCTTCATCATCGTAGCGATTTCTACCTTTCACGATTTTGAAGTAGTAAGCTCCGCCACCTACAGCTGCAGCAATAACAATAATGATAATCATGCTAGTATTACTATCAGGACTATCAATTGGCGTAGCCTCCTGGTCATACTCATAATCAGTTTCCGGGCCTGTTTCTGGCCCTGGCTCAGTTTCGGGCTGGTTTGGTTGCTGAATCAGTCCACCCGTTGAAGGATGGTTCTGCCATTCGTCACCAGGCTGTTGGATTAGCCCGCCTGTTGGGGGTTCAGTTGCGCTCGGCGTAGGTGTCGGGATTGCACTTTCATCAGGGATTACGGGGCTTGGACGGGTAAGGGATAATAAGTCCTCCGATGTTACCGCATTGAGCAGATATACATTATCGGTGCTTCGCAAGCGGTCAATAACCAGGAAAAACTCGTTGCCATCCTCTGTGAATACTGTAAAAAACTCTATGTCGTTTTGAGTAACAACATTGTCTATCACTGTACCTGTGCCATCTGGGGTTAGTCCGGCGCTTGTGTCGCCTAGGTATTCATTATCAGAATCTCCATTATTATTTGCTGTTTCTTCTCCCTGCGGCTCTATTGCTGGCATATCAGAGATAGGAACATAGAAAGGGTTGTCAATCCTTATAACGCCGGAGATATTGCCGTCTAAATCGGCGGCTTGAATCAGAATATATGGGCTTATGCTGGGGTCTGGCACAAAATCACAGATATGGATAGCCAGGGATGATATCTCCCCGGTTTCTGTGTCCATCACATCAATGCGTAGCATTTCGTTGTCCAGCCATGATGTGCTGACTATGATAGATTCGCCTTGTGGATATTGGTTGTTATCACCGCCGGAGTACCCATAAACAGGCATGAAAAAAGCGCCCATCAGGAGCGCCAGCAGTAAAGCCGTGAAAAATACTCTAACTCTCATTATCTATACCTTCTCCCTCGTTTCTTTCACCATCACCGATGATTTTGTCCTCCCCCTCGCCATTTGCACTACTATTGCTATTGCCGCCTGAAATGGATGCAATAAAGGCTGCCAACTTATCAGGTGACACATTTGCAGTACGAACCACCCTGATTATCTCTGCGTTCTCCATTCCGGCCCGCTTTTTTTTGAGTGCTGGTAAGCGCTCTTGTAGTTTTGCTATCTGAGTTTCTACTTTGATTATTTCTTCGGTGATTTTATTGATTTTTTGGTTCATCCAAACCTCCTTCATTAATTAATTGGAGAGTGCATTGCGAAAAACAGCGGGTTCCGATAAGAACCATTTGCCAGTATTTCAAAGTGCAAATGAGGCCCTGTTGAATCTCCTGTGCTTCCTACGGTTCCTATTACATCACCCATGGATACCGTCTGCCCCACTGTTACCAGGATTGTGTCGCAATGGGCATAACGGGTTTCTATTCCGTCTGGGCCTGCGATGAATATAACAAAGCCATATCCACCCATATCTCCAGCAAAAGTAACCGTGCCATCATGGGCGGCTAAGATTGGTGTGCCAGTAGGTAATCCAATATCAATGCCTCGGTGCATTTGTGGGTTGCCTGATATGGGGTGTATACGCCACCCGTATTGACTGGTCACAAAGGGTAGCCAGTTGAAGTCAAAAGGGCTGCCAACTATTTGCCTTGCCCCGGCGGTATACATCAGTATCTCATGGTGTTCCTGTTGGTCACTTGTCATACGCTCGTTGATTAAATCGTTAAATGGACGGGCGTTGAGTGTAACCGTGAGTATTCGCCATTGAATCGTGACTAGCTCGCCGTCATCATTTTCTATCTGGCGACTTTCGGTGCTTTCTACGAAGTTAAACTGATATTGTGTGTTAAATAAATATTGTAGAGCGGTGCGTATTTCAGGATAAGCAAACTCCTGATGCACTGCCGTAAGATAGGCCATTAGAGCCAGAGGGCAATGCCTTATAACACCTAAGACAAAGCGATATTCGTCTAAGTCTGGGAAATCATTATGCGCATTTTCAATTTGTAACCGTAACTGCATCTCCCACTCGCTGTAAGCCAGGGCAGCATTGTTAATTGCTTCCTCTTCAGCCAGATATGATGATATAGTTATTATTGATGCTGTGTTAGAAATCATCACGCCACACATGGAAATAACAGACATAATAATAAAAATGATTGCCACCAGTAATCCAAGCTTGAAAAGTAAGATAGGATTTTTACGCACTAGGCCTGTAAGCACCTTTGATGCTTTTTGAGTTAAGCCTAATGTTAATTTCCCTGCTTTGCCGGAAGCCTTGGCATTTTTTATTGCAGTGGCATATTTTTGTTTGATTGCACGTTTTTGAAAGAACCGGGATAAAGGTTTTTTCTTTGGTTTACTGTTCCCGGTGGAAGATACGGGGGCGCTGCCGTGCTTTAATCGGCCCTTGCGGGATAAAAAACCCGGATTCTCATGCTTGACTCTTGCATAGTCAAGTTTCATCCGGGTTTTTAGTGATTTTGTTTCAAGTTTAGAGGCCCTGCGGTGATGGCGGCTTTTGTAACGCAGATTAATTGAGCGTCCCGCACGCTTAACCACACGGTATGCACTTTCGCCCATTAATTCAACTTTATGGGCAGCTTCGACACCTACGTTTTGGCCTTCTACTTGATGGATTTTGCTGTGTATTTTTGTAACGCCCATGCTGATTGTGCCACTTAGAACCTTTGATGTGTAGGGCTTCCTTTGTGACTGATCCCACGGGGCATCTGCTGGCATAGGTTCATTGTCAAATTGGAGTTTGGGCTTAGATTTGCCTTTACTTTTACTTGTTGTAGTCTTTGGCTGCTTTGAACGGGTTTGCTCTAGCTTGGCTTCGTATTTTTCGGCTTTTGCCTCAAGTTTCTTTATTCGCCTTTTACTTTTAGCGTTTGGGCCAGGGCTTTCGCCTGGGGTATCACTTGTTTGGGTGCTGCTTGCACCAGCTTCTGATTTATCAAACATCAGTTTTGTTGGCGCCGGGGCTGGCATATCAGCCCCGGCAGTTGTTCCTGGGCTTTCTAGGGTACTGTCATGTGCTATTGGGCTGGGGCGTGTTATTTCTGGGGATGTTTCTGTATTTGGCTGTGCATTATCAGACTGCGGTGGAGGCTGCCGTCTTTTGCGTGTGCCTTTGGTATCGCCCTGATTGATATAGCTGCCGCCCTTGGTTTTGGTAAATTTCAACTTGGTCGGGGTATACGGCCTGGGTATTTCCCTGGGGCTGGATAATTCGCCGGGATTTGGTGCTGTAATAATTCGGCTATCATGGGGCATTTCATTTGGGCTAATGGGTTCCAGTGGGTTATTGCTTGGGCCAGTAGGTTCCGGCATGTGGCTTGGCTGTGTCGAGTCTGCTGATGTTTGGTATGGGTATGATGGTTCGGAAAAAGCATCTGTATTTTGCTTGCTATACTCCGGCGGTGGTACTCGTTGCCGCCTTTTTCGCTTACCGCCTTGGTCACGGGGTTTTTCTCCAAACCTAAGCTTCCTTCTCATGCGCTAACTTCCTCAAGCTTAGTAGTCATTATGCGATACATTTCTGTATCCTTGGGAAAACGATCAATGAAAGGAATAATCACATGCCCGTAGAAAACAAGCCCTTCTCCGGCTGCGGATTGGGTGACATAGGAAAGCTGGTGCGGGGATATGCCTAACTGCTTGGCTAGTATCTCCCTATCACCTCCGGCCTGGTTAAGCATTAAAATAAAATCGCTATTTTCCAGGATATTTGCTACTTCTCTCGACAACAAAAAGTCCTTCACATTTTGTGTAATGCCAGTTGGTATACCACCCCATTTGCGAAAACGCTTCCAAAACTCTACGGAATAGTTAGCAGTTTGCTCCTCTTTGAGCAGCAGATGAAATTCATCGACATAGAACCATGTTGTCCTTTTTGCAGCCCTGTTTACTGTTACACGGTTCCACACAGCATCTTGTAAAATTAGCATACCCAGCTTTTTTAGCTGCTTGCCTAACTCCTTAAAGTCAAAACAGACTAAACGGTTAGATAGATTTACATTGGTTCTGTGATTAAACACGTTAAGGCTACCTGTGACATATATCTCCAATGAAGTAGCCACATGCTGGGCCTCTGGTTCGGGTTGCTTGCGTATAATGTTGTACAAGTCTTCTAAAATAGGCATCCTGTCCGGGTGCGGGTCTGTAAGATAGCCTCTATACACAAGGCGAACACAGCGGTCTATTATAGTTTTTTCTGTAGGGCTTAACCCGTCCTTGCTGCCTACAATCAACTCGCAAAGGGATAAAACAAAATCACTCTTTAGTGTAAGCGGGTCTTCTTCTTCGGCGTAGTCCGAGTTAATATCTAAAGGGTTTATATGATGGGGGCTGGTTGGAGACAGCTTTATTGCTTGCCCCCCAAGCCTCGACACAACTGGGAAATATTCACTTTCCGGGTCGGCTATGATTATGTCATCATCTGTGACTAAAAATACGTTAATTATTTCCCTTTTTGCGCTAAAACTCTTGCCGCTCCCCGGCGTACCAAGGATTAGCCCGTTGGGGCATTTTAGTGCCTTTCTATTAGCCATAATGAGGTTATTTGACAATGCATTTAGGCCATAATAAAGGGCTTGTCCTTCCATTAGCAGTTCGCAAGTCGTGAATGGTACGAATATAGCTGTACTGCTGGTTGTAAGCCCTCTTTGTATTTCTATCTGATTAAGGCCCAGGGGCAAGCTACTCATAAGGCCCTGCTCTTGTTGGAAATCCAGCCTTTTTAATGCGCAATTGTACTTTTGAGCGATACCCGCCGCCGCAAATATGGTGTTTTCTAAGTTGCGCCTGTTGGGTGCGGTATTGAGTACGATTATTGTCACAAGAAAATAACGTTCATTGCGGCTCTGTAATTCTTTGAGCATATTCTTAGCTTCTTCGCCG
>Ga0123355_10007688_pt1 | contig 16194 bp, 13 predicted proteins | sample TergutEmb28metaG_3_FD_89872 | JGI IMG/M metagenome (GOLD analysis project Ga0123355, IMG submission 89872) | Embiratermes neotenicus P1 segment gut microbial communities from Petit-Saut dam, French Guiana - Emb289 P1 | ecosystem: Host-associated > Arthropoda: Insects > Digestive system > Gut ...
ATGTATCATGTATTATGCTGGTTTATTATTTTCTTCCGTTCATTGTCAATAATCATTACCTTCTATTCCAAGTTTCAAGCGGTCATAACTCCGTAACCGTTCAAAATCGGACCCATGTTCGTACGAACTTTTTTGCTTAGAATCACTGATACTATCATATCCCAAAGTAGTGCAGATTCCTCCTGAATTACCCTGTATATATACACATGCTTCTAGCAGTTATGGCTAACAACCTGTCATATGATTAGTGCATCCTAGCCTCCTCTGTAAATTCTTGTACCTTGATTTAATGACATTCTATCAGCTGCAGAAATTATACAGCAATGAATGGTAGGATCATATTAACTCTATATATAAGAACACAATGATAGGAATTGTTTATAACCTACTTTAACATACATCACCCTGGAGGAAATGAGGAACACCACAAAACACCTCTGTGAGGACTGTCAGTCTGTGAGCCAAAAGTCAAACAAAAAGCATTAGTTTGCCATCTGGCAATCAAGGAAAACTTGAAGGATTGCCCGGCTTGATGTCTTTTGAGGGGCTTCTGACACACAACAGACCACACAAGGCAGGACCAGTGAAAGATAAGAATGTGTAACAAGATACCTGTTAACATTAACTCATCAAATACCATTATTCTTCAAACACATCTCTACACCTAACAGCAAAACCAGCCTCACAGACAAATGAATAAATATGACACGAGTGTGTGGGAATTTGTTGTTACATTCATGTCAGTTACACCTGCTTTCCTTACACATTATGAATCATTTACAGTTTTAATCTTATCTCTCATTATGTACGGAAATATGCTTTTTTTGTACAAAATACAGTAGAATTTCTTTGGTCCAGCACCTGATAATCCAGCACTCATAACAGTTCAGCAGTGGAGGACAGGAGTCCCAAGACTGGAAGTTCTTACATCTGTACCTTCTGGTGTGTGTACTGACTCCATGACATTATCTTGGGTTATGGACCTTACTGAGCCCATCAGCTATTACAATGACTTCAAAAAATCCACAGATAGGTAAATAAGGTACTGCTGCCAAGAGGAAACACGTAACTTTAATGATTCCTCAAAAACTTTAAATAATTAGGAGGCTTGAAAATGGCAAAAGCCAAAAAGAGGTGACTTCATACAACATTGAATCATCAACAGTCAATGATATAATGGAACAAAAGAACCAATTACTATCATTTATGGCATAAAGTGAAAATGTGAAGGACATTTGCAAGCAAAAGACACTGACAGAACCTAAATTAGAACAAGTGGACAAGTTGTTGCATAAGACATTCATAGCAATGGTTCTGAAGGAAAACCCATGACTGGGTCTGATAATTGAAAAAACTGAGTCATTTTATGATGAAATGAAAATAAATGACATTGCACATTTTCTCAAAGTAGTAACAAAAAATTACTTATAAGAACTTAAGTCAGTATGGGTACTGTCTGATAATCCAGAACTTGTCCGGACCTGTGGGTGCCAGATTACAGGAATTCTGTCTACCTTGCATTTCATGTTAGCGTGGAAAAACTTCTTTTATTTTTAGTCTTCTTTCTATAATTCTGTCATTCCAAAATTTATAATATTCTATTTTATTTAATATTGATGTATTGGTCCAAATCGTTACTCCCAGCTGGCCTCTGGTGTACCTGTTAGCTCCATTGTAAATAACCATATAATTTTCAGTTTCTTCAGTACCTTGCAATTTCTTTTTACTTTCTGTAATTGCTGAAATTTTGATATTACTTTCATTTAAAGTTTTGTTTAATTCTTCTTTCTTTTCTTCTAACCCTCTACCATTCCAAGTTACACATTTAAATCATAGTACCTTTCTCATTTCCAAGTCATATATTGGGAACAATGCATCTGGCTTCTTCTTATGAGACTTGCCAGTAGTTTGAATTTCCCTTGAATGGGTCATAAGCCCAAAGCAAGGTAAGTCCAGTAGTAGGAATGCTACCTTTAGCCTCTGGACAGGCATGTTTTGGGATGGCATTTTCTCCATTCCTGATGAAACAGCTGTACCTCTCTGACCCGGTTGTCATTGCCTCATTTGTGGGAACAGGGTATACAACAAGAATGTGAGGAATACAGTTGGGTAGGACAGGCTATAGTATTAGGCATCACTACCCCTTATGGAAAGCTGATGTAACATACCTTATTATTTTATGTACCGAAAGATTAATATAGTTTAAACAATATACATAAATTAATATAAATAAAATCCCCATAGGTTTATCACTCTCTGTGTTATCATGTTAAATGGCATACTCTTGCCCAGTCCCTGCTCTGTTAATAGGTGCATCCTTGCTGTTCCTAATACCGTGTCAATAGGCACACCCTTGCCATGCCCCTGTCACCATGTCAATAGGTACACCCTTGCCCTGTCCCTGTTACCGTGTCAGTACGCATGTTACCACATCAATAGTCACACTATTGCCCTATCCCTGTTACCCTGTCAATAGACATGCACCTGCCCTGCCCTTTTACAACACAAATAACCAAGCTCTTGCCCTCTTTCCATTACCCTGTCAATAGGCACACCCTTGTCCTGTCCTTCTCACCATGTCAATAGGCACACCCTTGCCCTGTCCCTGTTACCATGTCAGTATGCACACCCTTGCCCAATGCATATTACCACATCCACAATCACACTCTTGCCCTGTCCCTGTTACCCTGACAACAGACACCCCTGCCCTGTCCCTGTTACCATATCAGTAGTCATACCCTTATTCTGTTCCTGTATTCTCACTTTCATTACATTATATCACTCTGAAATGTAATGACAGTGGTGTATTCTGATTATTATTATGGCTTTCCTACTTATTAAAGTACATTCTAAAACAGTATGTTTAAGAGACTGGCTTTGTCACCATCCTCAAATAAGAAGCAGGGAAATCTGCATCTCTAACTGCCCCAGTGGAGTAGGTTCTTCTTCCCTATCTTACCAGATGACAGAGGCAGAGCCAGTACAAAGAATGTTTGCAGAATCCCTCGGTGTAAAAAAGTTTCATACTAATAACCACCATGATAACACCAATGTGGCAGAAAAGCTCCTAGCTAAATAAAATGTGAAATGTGTGAACAGTATAATACAACTGTTTAACCATAAAATAAATCTTCTCTTCTACCCTGTAAATGGAGGACCCTAGTTCCTCTGAAACAATAGTACATTCCCAGCAAACTACATGCTGTCATGCCCCAGAAGACAGAATTCCTCAACAGTAAGAGTGCCAAACAACAGGCATATATTGTAATATGTTCACAAATTTTTAAATTTTCACCAAATACTACAGAGGAAATTACTGGGGATCAACAATTTGAATTTTGACATAACAGGTTAACTACTGATCCCATATTCTGCATTTGTCAAATACTTCATAAATATTGGGAATACAATGAAGCAATGCATCAACTATTTTTATTAACTTAAACGAAGTCTATGATTCAGTCAGGAAGGAGGTTGTTATAATATTCACATTGAGTCTGGTATCACCATGAAACTGGTAAGGTTGATAAAAATGTGTCTGAATGAAACCTACAGCAGAGTCCAAGTAGGTAAACATTTGTCTGATACGTTTCTTATTACAAATGGTTTGAAATAAGGAGATGCTCTAACACCAATGCTTTTCAACTCTGTTGTACAGCATGCCATTAGGAGGGTTCAGGTAAACCAGGATTGCTTGAAATTAAATGGTACACATCAGCTTCTGGTTTATGCTGATGATACTAATAAATGGAACAGACGTGCACATACCATAAAGAAAAATGCAGGAGCTTTAGTAGTTGCTAGTAAGAAGACTGGACTAGAAATAAATGCTGATAAAACTAAGTACATGGTTACATCTCGAGATCAGAATGCAGGATGCAGTCACAATATAAAGATTGATAATAGTTCCATTGAAGTGTGGAACAGTTTGAACATTTAGGAACATCCTTGATGAATAAAAATTCTTTTCAGAAAGAAATTAAGAACAGACTAAGTCAGGGAATGCTTACTATCAATCAGTGCAGAATCTTTTGTCTTACAGTTTGGTATCCAAAAATATAAAGATTTAAATATATAGAACTATAATTTTGCCTGTTGTTTTGTATGGGTGTGAAACTTGGTCGCTCACATTGAGGGAGGAAGGAAGGCTGAGGGTGTCTGAGAATAGGGTGCTGAGGAGAATGTTTGGGCCTACGAGGGACGAGGTAACAAGGGAGTGGAGTAAACTACATAATGAAGAGCTAAATGATCTGTACTCTTCACCATATATTATTTGGATGATCAAATCGAGAAGAATTAAGTAGGCTGTACATGTAGCACGTGCATACAGTGTTTTGGTTGGGAAACAGACCACATCGAAGACCCTGGCGTAGATAGGAGGATAATATTAAGAGGCATCTTCAGGAAGTGGGATGGGGGGTATGTACTGGTTTGATCTGGCTCAGTATAGGGACAGGTGGTGGCGGACACTTCTAAACGCGGTAATGAGCCTTCGGGGTCCAAAAAATGCGAGGAATTTCTTGACTAGCTGAAAACCAGATACTTTCTCAAGGACTCTGCTCAATGGAGTCAGTCACTCACTAAATAATATCGTAAAAATGGCAATAAAGTACGTATTAACGAGTGTGAATGGCAGATAAGTGGACAGCAAGTGTCGGGTTTCTTACCTTCAAAATTCCTCATATAATCTTTCCTTCAAATTTCAGCGCCATGGTCGGTGTGCTCCAAACGGTGGGTGCACGACCGGAGTTAAAAACAGACAACACGCACATACAGAGGTAAAGACAAGCAGTTTAGGTACATAATTGAATTATAGTCAAAGCTAAACTAGTTTCTTGTCTCAATTAATGCTTATATTTAAACAACATGAATATTACAAACGCCAACTCCCACCGCTTCCACACCGCCATGCGAGAAACCACTGACCAATAAACAAACCACAATTTTTGTATTTCCGTATTGGCAGGAGTGAGTCACATGGCATAGTGGGCCGCTATGCTGTCGTTGCTGTGATTGGTCGATCAATGAAAAATCCTATTGGGCGTAACGTTTGTTTTGTTGCGTGTCACCTCGTCTGGTTGTAAAATCAAGGCCCCAAAAACTGGAAATGTCTTTGGACAATATGAGGGGGAGTTATGGACGTTCTCCACCGTTCCTGGTTGCAGGTCTACTTGTGGTGTGTGTTCTATTAACCTTCAATTGGTGGACACTGTCTACTCAGAACTACGATTTGATAAAACAGATAGCGGACTTGGGCGAACAGTTAAAAATCAGGTGAGATTTTATATTAATTATTGTAGTTAGAGTGTTTTGAACCTGGAATCGCCTGAGAAAATCACTAATTTGTTTTCAGCTCCGAAGAACAAGATTTATGTGTCCATCAGCGACTATCTGTGGAAGGGAGGGTGAAAGTTCTAGAGGAGGAGCTGGCCCAGGTGAGAGTCAATCTGGAGCAGCAACGAACAGACAACGATGAAACGAAGAAGCAGCTGGAAGCGAAGGACGACAAGTTGAGAGAGATAAAGAAGGAACAAGACAATACCCAGAAGTCAGCTAGTTCATGCAAAACAGAACTGGTATGTATGAGTTTTCATATTGGTATGGGTTAGGAAACAAGAAAAACATTCAGTGGTCACAGTCAGACTAGTCGAGAAATGTGCGAAGTCAAGGTACGTAATGGGATATAATGCTTGTATATTTGCATAAATTGTTATGCTCATCTTGGTTCCATCATTCGGAGACTAAAGCTTCTGTGATAGAAAAATTTTGGGCTGTGACCCATGTAGACTGTTAGAAATTTACCAACATCTCTGAGGAACCTGCTGCATTTATCTTTACAGTAGAAGATTAAGCTGAAATGGGAAAATCAGTACAGACAGAAGGTGAGAGTAGGACCAAGGATAATAATGAACCAGTGCCTTTTCAAGGGCTTAATTTCTTCTTTCCCCAATTACCACTCCCTGTTATTTTGTGCTTCCTTTTCCATATATCCCGTCCCCATATCATTTTGCATTTATTTCATTGTTTTGTCACATATTTAAAAAAAAAATTCTATAAAAAGCGTGACATGATATTACCTGTGGGCAAGAACCAGTGGCATGTTTCCATTGCTACACCAAATCAGTTTATGTTGACAGTTTAAGGAACATCATTTACAACAAGGAGTTCAATTTAAAACCAACTCAGATGTATGGCAAGCTTAATGGCCTTACATTTTCTCATATTATGTAGTATAACTTCCTGCATGTTAAAGTAGGTGTTAGAAATGACCTCCTTCAACTCTCAGACATGGTTGACACCTGGTGAAGAGATTATTAAATATTATTTAAAGTTCTTGTCTAGATATTGCCAATGCTGTGAGCCTGATGATTTCTTTACATTTGTCCTGTGTGTATGGATTGCTTTCACGTACATTGTCTTTCAAACTTCCACACAGATGATAGTCACATGGGGTTGGATTGGATGAACAGGCATGGCACACCAGACTTATTTGGTCCTAAACATGTTGTGTAAGTCAACCATTGAATTACATGCTGTATGGTTAGTTACACCACCCTACTGGAAGAACATGTAGTCCCTCTCCTAATCACATTTTGAAAAACCAGTGGGAAAATTTGTCCATTGCAACTTTCTGAATTCATTGTGTCCAAAAAGAATATAGGTTTAATTATTCTTGTCACACTAGTGGTACACCAGACCCCAACTTTAAAAATGTGTAACAGGAAGTTGTATATTAGTCTGGGATCATTTGCTGACCAGTAACTGCTATTTTGAGTAATATGTGGCTGTTTAGGTAAAACCATGCCCATTTGTAATGTAATTTAGCAAAGGATCAACTTCACCACTACAGACTGCTTCACAGAACCAGTTACAGAAACATACTGTAATATCACATCTTGCCTCTTGGAGTTTTTGCACGACTGTAAGTTTGTTGGTTTCAAGTGAAGTAATTGTGTGGCTGTGGATGCATGTACAGATGACTTTGACACACTAGTTTCCTGTGCTAACTGTCTTCAGGAACTCAATGGGAAGTGCTTCCAGTCACACTCCAGTATCATCAAATGTTCTGAAAGAACACATCCTCTCGACACAGGTTTGGCCATCTCGACACAGGTTTTTCTTGGTTTCCCTGTGCCGAAAAGCAAATGCTGAGATGGTTCCCAAGATTCCAAGTTGCCACTACATGCTTCTTATGTAGCCCTCCTGACTTAAATTTAGTAGTAACCAATTTCATGTTTTGATGTAAAATAACCACTGCCACCGGGTAACAACCCAATTGCAGTAAATTATTATTATTATTATGTTTGTTGTTGCATCTTGTTCAAAAATGAACCTATTGTTTCACATTTGTTAACCATTCGATGTATTGTCGATTTTGAAGGAAATGAAACACCAGGAAACTGTACTCTAAATTTTGTATGACCATTTTCATATGGTTTATTCATTATATAGGCTTCCACAATGAAAATCCTATATAATAAACTGTTTTGTATCCTCACAAACCAAAGAAATGTGCATTACACTCTGCTTCACCCATCTGTTACAGACAGCAGTTGAAACTGGAGTGTGAAGGAAGAGATCCAATGATGCAGTGTACTGTACACACAGTGACTGGACTGACGGTGTGTGAGTCCTCTAGTGGCCATTAAACTTGCTGCGTGTCTGAGTTCACATTTCATTGTTTCTTCTGAAAGAACATGTCATGTTTGCTGTTGTTCCTATTTAACAATGAACATTATTTGAAATTTGTTCATCATTTGATGCATTGTTTATCTCTAAGAAATTGAAATATGGGGAAACCATTTTGCAAATTTTCTCTGGCACTTTTTATACAGTTTCTTAGAAAATTCTCTGTTTTAAACTCTATTGTGCACTCACAAACAAAAGAAGTACATGTTACACTGCTGCATGTGGCTGTAACAGATTACACTGGACTGTATGATTCACATGTTGGATGATGCAGTGCAGTGCACATGTGGTGATAGGACTGGCAGCAGCTGTTCAGCTTGCTGTGTTTTTAGTTTTCAGTTGGAGATCGAGTATTTGAACAGGTTTCTTCCTTTTACCTGAAGAGAATAGTAGGAAAATGACAGTGGCTGCCTTGCATTGTAACTAAACTTTCCCTGTTAATAGATCCTGAAGGAAAAACACACTGCTAGATGAAACCATTTCGTATCCTCACATATTATGGTCTTCTGTGTTATGACACCTTGTAGTCTAGTAGGTGGGTACCAGTGTTTGAGAGGAATGTATGCATTAAGGTAGGAACATAAAGTTGTACCTGTGCACCCATAAGGCATCTGAGGGAGTGGAGGTGTGGCTCTGCTCATTCTTAACCTTTTCATTATATGTGAATGGTCAGCATCATGCCTGCAGCTGCTTAACCCCCTGTAAAACCTCATATTCTGTGTTGAGAAAAATGGAGGTACTGTACCCCCACCAACCAAACAACATGCTGTGATAATCCTACTTCACTTATCAGCTGGTAAGCCACAGTACATCAAGTGGATCTGATATATGTGCGCACCATAATGTTCAAAATACAATCAGGTATGTTGCCACACTCTGTGCGACATGCTTCAAATCATGTATGTCATAATGGCAGCAAATACCTGTTCCACAGCCTTGTACAACCTACAAAGAGAATGGTGTCCAGCCACTTGTTCCTTTTTAATGCCCCATACAGAGTTGTCTGGCATGGTAAAATCAGTGTGGGAAATGTTGCTGAACCACATTCATTCCAGTGGCTTGAAAGATGTTCATTCAGAGTGTCAGACACAGTGAGGACAAAATGTGCAGGTGCTCCATCATGCTGCAGCCACGCAGTTCCCATGACTTGTCTGTCTAAGCTGTGGAATTAGCCACATCTCTAACATGTCTGCATAAGAGGTAGTGTTAACAGATGTACATAAAAATAACAGGGGCAAATCAAATGAGTTGCTCTCATACTGGCCCATGTTGTATGTGGTGGTTTGTGTTTGAGGTCCACCATGCAAAGTAAATTCTCCTTAGCATGTAACACAACATTTCTGATACTGGTACTGCAATAAACTGTGCACCCATCACTGAAGAGAACCTTCAGGCACGACGTGATATGTGGGAAATTTTCCTGCTGTGCATGGCTTGTCTCACTCTGTCAATTAATGTTAATATCTGATTTTTCATTTGTTAATGTTAGGAATATGGCTTTAAATGTAGGTCCTTCTTTGTGTGTCTTGCATTGTTGACTGTGACACACTGAGCAGTGCAGATGCTATTTATGTCAATTTCTTGGGGGAATGAGCAACAAAGGTGGGAACAGCTGGGCACATGATGAAGCAGTCTTTCCTTCATCCACTCTGCTGTCAGTCCTTAACAATTATAGGATCGGGCGTATGTTTCTCCAAGCCCAGCCATCTTGCTTTTTTTAGTGGTACTATATTAAATTGTTCAAGGAACACTGTCATACTGGGTCAGTTTTTGGCATGTGTGTGGTCTGTTTTGCACACACTTGCTGTACAACTCATTGTGCTTGTATTGGCCATAGTCACACCACCTGACTTTCTTTAACTATGGCCTCCAAACAAGCATGACCAACAGTCTTGGTACATAAACGGCATCATGTTTCATCATATATCACAGCACACCGTATGCACTCACACATCATACTTGTGGTAAGTTAGGTAGGGGTATGGTAAGTTCTGTTTGTCCAAATTTCCCGATATCTCATAATCTATTTTCCCTGAGATTCATTTTGATATTTTCTGTTGTCTTCTGACACGTAAAGTACAGCAGGGTTCAGTTGTGTGATTGAATGGTTATGGAATAAACACAGTGAATGCTGTAACATGTTCTTAACCCTTGGTGCCTGTAAAAGTCAAGCTGGTGCTGGTGCATGGTAATTTGCACTAAATTATCCTGATCAACATCATTTAGAAGCTAATGTGTTTTGACAGTTACATCCATATCTGTGTGAGACATGAAGTGTGACATCTTTGGCACTTGTGAAGACACATCACCCAAGGACTGTACAAGCACCAGCCAATGAAGATGCCATAATTGCAGCTGTGGAGAATTTCACACAGTATTGCCCATGAATTGGGACTACCCCAAGCCTGGGTCATGGAAGTACTGCATGACAGCTAATTGGATCCATGCCATTACTTTAAAAAGCCCTTTTGCTTTTCAGTTGATTTTCCTTCACGTCTATTCTGTGTGTAGCAATGAGGTGCCCATGGTTTGACAATTTGATGGTGAAATGTATCTCAAAAACTAAAAGTTTCAGGACATATGTTGTGTAATATTTTTTATTAGCAAGGAATCACACTGTGGAGGACTTGTGTGTACATTTCTTCTCAGCCTGTATTAACTTTTAGATATTTCTGAAGCCAAGTTTATCTTTATGAGGTCATTCCTCAGCTCTTAACCTCTGGCTTCGCTTCATGTCTCTTGTGGTTCAGTGTTGCTCAGAGACTGGACATTTCTTACAATTATGTGTTTTTGCAGGAATCTCTGAAGAAAGTTGAAATCTCTAAAGATGGAACCATTGCGACACTGAGGTATGAAAAGGAACAGTTTGCAACACAGTTGGATGCACAGAAGGAGGAGCTGCAGCAGTTGCGGAATGAACTGGAACAGGTGAGGTGATGGAAACATTAAATATCTTCCATGTTAACCCACACTGAATGTACCCTTAAATAAAATACATACACCAATTGGAGAAATGTTGAATTGAGGCAACAGCTTCACACTTGATGACTGAGCTCCAATTTTTGCCAGGTGCACATTTTTGCTCTTTCTTACCACATCTAGACTGAATGTGGAGACTAGTCCAACTCCTGTTTGAAGCTATCCCCTCATTTCCACTTAGTATTGATGTCTGAAGACTACACATAGTCTTGTGTTCACACCCATCATTTTCTTTAGCATTGGAACACTTTACCTTTTATCTCTGTCATTTGGACAGAACTTATTGAATAGTTGGTAAGTAAAGTGAATTATTGATGTGTTAAACAGTTTTGGAAATCTTTAATTTAATCTTTTGCTGTTGATTTTCAAAATTTGTTTGTTGAGTGGTTTCCATGTGGTAATACACTAGCTATACATTCATCATCGCATAAATATTTGTCATTACTAGTGCTGTAACTGCAGTTACTTGTTCTGTTTCATAAAACCCTGCTTTATCCTCTCCTGATTTCACAGTGTGTTTGTAGCTTTGCCTCACTTCACATACATAAAATGAATGACATGTCTTCTTACTTCTGTCCTGTTGCATGCAGAACTTGATAAATTTGTACATATGAGAATAATGAAATTGGATGTGGAGGTTTGAATTGGACTCATCTGGGACCAGTAAAGTGTTTAGTGAACATGATAATGAATAAGAACAGGCAGTTTCTTGGCCAGCTCAGTAACTACCACATTTCCAAGAAAGCACATACAGTGTAAGGCTTACATGATTTACGTATATACATATATCATTAACAAATGAACTGGGCTGAATGTGACAGCCTTTGTACTGATGGGAACAAGCATTATATGTTCTTTGCATGAAATGAATGGGTAATGGAGAGATCCTAGCCACATGTCAGTCTTTATATATTATCTCCCTAATTGCTAAATTAATTTTTATAACCTTAGGTACTGGTATGTCAAAACTAAAACTTTTACCTGCCAAATATAAATTGTACTTTGCATGAAACTTGCCAAGATATGATACATTCTGTCAACACCCCCTACACCCTGTTTCTGTAAGATCCATTTTCGTAGTATCTTCCCATCCATGCATAGGTCTCCCAGATGGTTGCTTCCCGTCAGGAGGAATTTGCGTCTCCGCCCAGTCATGGTATAGCATGCCTCTCTAATGTGATATTTTGAGGTATTTAAGTAACTTGTTGCAAAACAGTCTGCATTGTTTGTGCAGGTTCGAGCATCTCTCAAAGAAGCGCCCAAGAAAAAGCAGCCGGACCTGACAGTTTCAAAAATGTCATCTGCAGGTAACAGTAGTGAGGCATGATATTGACATCATGCTGGCAGATGTTGGTGTAGGACTAAGAATTTAAGTGTTATCAGTCCCTTGAAACATGACTAAAATTACTAATCATACAGATGGAAGTTTTAGAGCCAGGAATTGCAACATGCAGTTAAGAATGTTCCGATCTAAAAATGATAAAGTACTGTATGTGAGAAACAGAAACAGTTATGTTTCATGATTTACACTGAAATTTAACTGGATCAGGATCATGTCCAGTGGCAGACTGCAGCATTAACAGTGTTTAAACTTTGGGTTCTGCTACAGGAGTCATAGTTACATGTAGGTAGATAAACAGTATACATGACTGTACTTATAAGAAAGCAACACCAATCTGTTTGCATCTCATCTGTCATGGTACATAAGGGTACACTTCCAGAATAATACAACTACAAACAAGACCAAACTGACATTTACTCCCTGCCGTTTTTAATCCCTTTTGAAGTATTTTTATGTGAATATGTTACAGTATACTCATAGAATCACTTACGAGCATTTGGTTATACCTACAAAGCATTATATTATAAAATGTGGTATAGGCTGTTTACATTAAAACTTCTGGAGCAAGTTTGGTTTTAGTGTGCTTTGGTGTGTTGAGTAACTTGCACCAAAGGCTGTCTAGTGAATCACTGAAAGAATCATATTCATCACCAATGAAATTAAATATTTCTGGTATATTTAGTGATGCTTTTGGTAGCTCCTGTTACAAATTTAAAAACATGGACGAACTGAGTCAAATTTGTGTTTTATGTCATGCATTTTTTTTTTTTTTGGGAGTAGCCCATTTAAAAAAAAAACATATACATTTGGTTTTGAGCTTAGGTTATTCCAGACCCCGACACATCAAATTGTAATAAAAATCTTTTAGCCCTCTTAATGATGTGTTCACTTCGTGCATTCTTTGCACATATTACATGATAATAAAACAAAATGGAAACATTTGACACTTTAAAATACATAAACTATAAGTAGGATCTGCTGTGACATTAATAAACCAAGTAAGTTGGCAAATTTGGTGAGTGGCAACACTTACAATTTGTATTCTGGAGGTGTACATTTCATATCCTGGCCAGACTTACACTATCTTGTGTTGCGTCATTTTCCTTAGTCCATCCAGGCAGGTGCCAAGATGGTGCCATAAATTGGTCCATGACCACTTCCTGCAACATCCTTTCCAATTCATTGTCCAGTCATTTGATGGTGTATAGTCTTGAGTTGCTGACAGCATTCAATCAACTATGAACAAACATTAAAAACCCTAATTTTATGTAAATAAAATTAACCAGCTGGTCCATAATGTATACACAGTGTTTTCTATGAGGTAGGAACTGAATGTTTACATTATTTAACTGAATTTCGGACTTTAAAGAGAAAACAGAAAACAAGCACCGATGCCAGCCTAATGTATAGGCCTGTTCAAAAAGTTCCCAGACTGATTGAATGAAATGCATTATATGCCAGATCAATTTTATTAAACATAGTTGCCTTCGAAATAGTCTTATCTTGCATTAATACAATGATTCCAGTGATGTTTACATTTTCCCTAGCATATTAATGAAATTTGTGTTAGCAGTTCCAGCATTTTTTTCCTATATTTCCTCTACTGATTAAAATTAACATCCTTTAAAACTCACCTTCAAGTTAAACAACATTTAGATATCTGCTGGAGAGATAGCATGACTGTATGGTGGTTGTGAAACCAAGGGAGTTCTGCTTTTCGTGAGAAACTTCTTTGACTGTATCATGGGTGTTGGAGCATTTTCGTGGTGAAGAAACCAGCTGTGTTCCTACCAAAGTTTTGGTCATTACTGTCCCACTGCTTCAACTAGATGAATGAACATGGTCTTAACATTCAATCTGGTCTGTCATGGTTTTTTTTTTTTTCTGTTTTACTTTTTTTCTCTTTATTGTATATGATTTAGACTTTTATTGTGAAGTCTGCTTTTTTTTCTTCTTTTTTTTTTTACATGTACACATGTACGTATGTCTCATCACCTACAGTAATTAATTTCATGAAGTTCTTTTTCACTTCACCTTGTTGGAGCAGGCCTGTGCCAATGTTCAGTTTGTTTGTTTTGTTTTGTGCCCCCCGCCCCCTTAGAATTTCCAGTCAAAATTGTGAAATGCAACGTTACAGGTATTATCTATATCTTCTGCCATTTCTTATACTGTTAGTCATTGATTTGAATGTACCAAGGCATTGACTGCTTTGTTGTGTCATTAGTAAGTGATACGGCTTGGCAGCCAGAATGATGGTCATTCCTACCATTGTGAACCACTTTTAGTATATTTTTATCACACAAATGCTATTAATTAACTTAATGCGTCATCACTGAGTGCCACTCTAAGAATCTGTAAGGTCCCATAGCAGTTTCCCATTTTATAACTAAAAAAATGTCCACATGTGCACTGTTCTGTTAATAACATTTTTAAGACTCACCAATACACGCACTATTTTTATCAGACAATTGTCTTTTCCTAACTAAAATTCACACAGCCATCAAGTGATATTAAAGGGTGGCTGGGCTTTCAGTCTGAGGACTTCTTGAACAGACATTATGAATATTGGACACTCACAGTAAGTGGAGTAAGTGCTTAGTACTGCATGAAGTACATTCACCTTGAGCCAAGGGGTTCATGATAGTGGCCGTTGGTTTGTTGTAGCCCATCTGAGGGCAGGGGAGTTGCGTGAGATGACGAAATTGAGCGTGATGGTGCCAGGTCTCAGTGGAATTGTGCGTCATAAGGGGTTGCCAATCCTTCCCCAGGACCCTCCTGATGCAGTCCGCCCCCCACCACGATTCAGCGTGACCAAACTCTGACACTACCCCACAGGTAGTATCCATCACTCTTTGAGGGCTACCAGTCTGTGTCTGACATCAGGATGCATTTCAGCATGCTATTGAATAGAAACATGTTACACCCTGTTGATGTCAGGATGGTTGGTATGCCTGTTCTGTTTCTGTCCCAGCACCGTTGTCGTTGTGTTGCTTACTCTTCACCTTGATGGGTCTGTTTCGGTGTGGTACTACTATTGTTTTATGTGAAATGCTTATGGTGGTATATCACACACTGATTAGATAGAAGCACAACATTTTTTTGACACTAAACACACCATGGAAGGGTTACAACACGCTTTGTCATGCTAATGTTACAACAAACACACACACACACACACACTAGAACATGGAAACAGTCTCTCCTCTTTTATAGACTAGTGAAACAGTCGTTGGCTTTCCAAGAACCATTGCATTGTACAGTACAAATAAGAAGTTTGTTATAAAAATGGTATTGGGATGCTGCGAGATTTGAGGTTCTTACAGAATGATAATGGGATATGATGCCATGGACTTTGATAGACAGTTACACTGAAGATGAAGACAGGAGATTCCTTCAAAATATTGGTACTTGGCTAGCAGGCTACAAGTGTCACCGGTCACAAGACTGTAGTATTGCTAGGACATCAAAACGTTTTTTAAGCATAATTTCATGCATTTTTATGGTATTAAAAATGATGAGATGCCATTGCCACCCATATTGAACATTAACTATTCAAGTTATACACAAAAGCACGTAAAACAATTTAATAATTGTGTTATTTCGTAAGGTCAGTACTGAGTGGAAGTAAGTGTGATTGTGTAGTTTTTACCCTAAAATTAAATTCCATTCATCGGTACCACTGATTGGAATTGCCTTCAACCCTCTGTTCAACAAAAATCCATCGGCCTGAAATTTTCTAGGTCCCGAACTGGAAGTCACGTGACGTACAGCTGCCACCATAATTTGGGTTGTTTTATTTTCCCCATATTTGTGCATTCGTGGCGTTTCTGTGTCTTCCATTCATTACAATCAGTCACGCCACATATATGTTTACCAAAGACACCAAAACATTCGCTTAATTTGAAGTTAAAACATGAATTAAAGTCATTCATTTTCCGAGGCATGTGGCTTGCTAGCTCTGCTTCCACAGATGGACATTGCAAAAGGGTGGTTGTTTGCCGCACCCAGAGGTAGCCAGGCGCGTTAACACGCGATGGCAATACTGTTCGTTAACAAACTACATTGGTTCGAGTCCCAGTGTCAGCATATAATTTTTTCTTTTTGAATATGTTTTATACTCACAAACACTCAATTAAATTATGCAGTAACACATCCATTATTTAATTATATGTTTCAAAACTTAC
>Ga0123355_10007691_pt1 | contig 16192 bp, 15 predicted proteins | sample TergutEmb28metaG_3_FD_89872 | JGI IMG/M metagenome (GOLD analysis project Ga0123355, IMG submission 89872) | Embiratermes neotenicus P1 segment gut microbial communities from Petit-Saut dam, French Guiana - Emb289 P1 | ecosystem: Host-associated > Arthropoda: Insects > Digestive system > Gut ...
ACAGCAAAGGTTCAGGAATGGCAATTTTAACGCCACGGGCGTGAGCTACAACGCCGAAACAAGGACGCCAAACGGCACTATTGACGTCAGGGTAACCTTTCGCGGAAACAGAATAACCCAGATAGTCGTCAATAGCTACACCGATTCTTCTGCGTTCGTGAACATGGTTACGTCAAGCATGATTCCTGCCATGATCACAGCTCAGACAAGCGCGGTGGACGGGGTAAGCGGAGCGACGCACACCGGTAACGGGCTGAGGCAAGCCGTAGCCGCCGCGATGGATCAGGCCAGAAGATAAGCCGGAACAACGGTACTTCTAGACATTTAAGGCCATTTCGGGGATTGCCCGCGGTGGCCTTGTTTTTTTGCGCTGTTTACACGGATAAAGCCGTCAAAAACTCTACATATTCGGGGCGGGCAAGGCCGTCGGCGTGGCCTTCGCCAATAATAACGCATCCCCCGTCAACAAGGATTCCCCCCGGTTTCCTCTCCCGGCCCTCAGGCTTGCCCCCGCTTGCCAGACGCGCGGCGTATCTGCCCGGCGGCGGAAGTACGCGGCCTTGGCTTGAAACATCGTAGGCGACGCCCCCGGCGGCCTTGCCGGAAGGAAGGGCGGGCGCTCCGGCAAGGTCAAGCGTAAAGGGATAGCCAAGCATCGCCTCGGCGGTTTTCAGTTCCCCCCGGCTAATGGCCGCGCGGATGTGGCTGGAACTTATCTGCGCGGGGCCTTCCATCAGAACCGGCACAACGGCGGTGGGAATATTCCGGCGGGCGTTAAGGCTTTGTATGGCAAGGGCGTCCGTATCAAGCTGGTAGCCGCAGCGGAAATTGCTTCCCACGGCAAGAAAGCTCATCTTGGCCCGATCCTGCAAAATACTCAGGAAATCCGCCCCGCTCATGCGCCTGAAAGATTCGGAAAACTCAATAACTATCGTTACCGATACGCCCAAGCCCTCGAAAGCGGCCATTTTTTGCCGGGAACTCAGAATATCCCCCGGATATTCCCGCCCGCCGCCTTGGGCCTTCTTGTGGCAGCCCCGCTTGAACGTAACAACCACCGGCACGGCTCCGTCTTCACGCTGGACAACCCGCTGGATAAGGGCCTTGTGGCCCCGGTGAAGGCCGTCAAAAACGCCAACAGTTACGGCGGAATTCTTTTCACCTTCCGGCAAAGCGTTTTCAAGAAATTCGGGCCACTCGATAATCCGCATAGCCTTGGCGCCGGCCTACTCTTGCCGGGTTAAAAGCCGTCTGGTTAGGGCTTCCAGCATATCCCGGTTTTCCCCCGGCGGCAGAGCGGCGATGTCCCTGAGCGCCCTGTCCGTATAGCTCGAAGCGTACCTGCCCGCGGCTTCAAGGCCCTTGCCGTTTTGCACCTGCGCGAAAATCACCCCGGCTTCCTTCGCGGTAAAGGCGGCGCGGGAAAAAATGTCCCGCAGCACCCCCGACGTATCAGAGCGCAGGCGCAGAGTACCGGCAGGGTTACAAGGCCCGCGGCAATATCGCTGCCCAAGGGCTTGCGGGTCTGCTCCTCGTTCCCCGAATAATCCAAAATGTCGTCGATAATCTGGAAAGAAAGCCCGATGTTGTACCCGATGCGCCTGAAACGCTGGCAGAGTTCCGGGCTTAGATTCGCCTCGCGCGCCCCCGTAAAACAGGCAAGGGAGAACAGCGTCGCCGATTTTCCCACAATCTTGCGCAGGTAGCTTCGCATGGAAATGTTGCTTTTGAAGCGGTCGCCGTTTTGCTCAATCTCCATCATGCACAGAACGGAAATCGCTCTGGCAAGCGAGCGGGCGTTCGCGGGAGAGGTGTACTCGGCGGTAAGGAGAAAAAGGCGGGACAGGAGAAAATCGCCCATAAGAACGGCGTCTTTTTTCCCGTACCGGCTATGCAGGGACGGAAGCCCCCTTCGCAGGGGAGAATCGTCGATCACGTCATCGTGAATAAGGGTAGCCATGTGGAGCATCTCTACAGCGGCGGCAAGCTTGTAGTGCTTTTCCTGTAACTCCCCAAAGCGGGCGGCGGCGAGCAACAGGCCGGGGCGGAGCAGTTTGCCGCCCCCGTTAAAAAGGCCCTCCAGCCCGTCGCCTATGATCGGACTTTTTGAGGCAAGTGAGCTTCGTATGATGCCGGAAACCTTTTGCAGAGCTTCCGGCATCCCGGAAAAATCATTCCAGATTGAAAACATCAGACGGCCTGTAAACACCTTTCCTTTTTTTGTCTGCCAAAGAATCGGCTTTTCCCATTGTAAACCAAAACGCGCGGATATGTAAAGGGGGCATTCAAGGGCGTTTTGAACAGTGGTTTCCGCGCGGAACAGCCCTCTACTACTAGACAAAATTTATATTTTCCGCGTATAATTCAAGGACTAATGGAATTACGTTTCCGGTCGCAAGCCCCGTTGCGGGGAGGCGAAAATTCCGCGGAACCACGAGGAGGTCAGTTGTCGGATAAGGATTTACGGATTAATGAGCAGATTCGGGTGCGGGAAGTGCGCCTCATTCGTGATGATGAGGAAAAACAGCAGGGAATCATTCCCACAGCGGAGGCCCTTGGGATAGCGAGGGAGCTGGGGCTTGACCTTGTAGAAGTCGCTCCGAACGCGGTTCCGCCAGTTGTCAAGATCATGAACTATGGTAAGTTCAAATTCGAAAATGAGAAAAAGATACGGGATTCACGGAAAAAGCAGAAACTGCTTAAACTGAAGGAAATCCGTATGCAGCCCAAGATTGACGACCACGATCTGGATTTTAAGTCCAGACATATACGGACGTTTTTGGGCGAGGGCAACAAGGTCAAGGTAACGGTTCGCTTCAGGGGCCGGGAAATGGCTCACACGGAACTTGGTTTGGATGTTCTAAAAGACGTTTTAGCGCGGATTGAAGGGGAATATGTTATGGACAAGGCTCCATCCATGGAAGGCCGGTTTATGTCTATGGTGTTAAGCCCGAAATCCAAAAAGTAACTATTAAGGGTGGCAGTATGCCTAAGATGAAAACGAAAAAAAGCGCCGCGAAGCGCTATTCATTCACCGGTACTGGCAAGGTCAAGTACAAAAAGCAGAACCTTCGCCATATTCTCACTAAAAAATCCAGTAAGCGCAAGAGAAATCTTCGCCGTAGCGGGATTCTTTCCAGCGATAACACCGCTGTTATTAAAAAGCGGCTTTTACCCTACGGGTAACTAACGAGGAGCGTTCATCATGTCAAGAGCAATAGACGGTTCAAAACGCAAGAACCGCCGCAAAAAGATACTGAAACTGGCGAAAGGCTATTGGGGCCGCAGAAAGTCGAACTTCAAAACCGCCAAAGACGCGGTCGCCAAGGGGCTTTCTTACGCTTACCGGGACAGGAAAGACCGGAAGGGCGATTTTCGCCGCCTGTGGATAGTCCGGATCAACGCCGCCTGCAGGCAGGAGGGAATTTCCTATTCCCGGCTCATCGACGGCCTTAACAAAGCGGGAATTACCATCAACCGCAAAGCCTTGGCTCACTTGGCGACAGAAGACACGGGGGCCTTCAAAGCCGTAGCAGCGCAGGCAAAAGCCGCGCTGGGGGCATAATGATACGCCTTGAACAGGTTAAGCTGCTGGAATCCAAGGTTACCACGGCGATTGAGTACGTCAGAAAGGTAACCGAGGAAAACTCGGCCCTGAAAGGCAAACTTGGTTCTTACCAAAAACGGATCGACGAGCTTGAAGTTCTGATTCATCAGTTTAAGGAAGAACAGAGCCGGATTGAGGATGGGATTCTCTCCGCGCTGGACAGGCTTAACCAGTTCGAGGACGCGTTGGAAAAAACTCTTTCCGCGGGGGGCGCTCCTTCCGCGGGCAAGGCCCTGCCGGAAAAGGACAGTCCGGCGAAGAAAAAGAACGGGGATTCCGCTTTGCCGGAAGAACCTGAGCCTCAGCCAGAGCCCGCCCCAAGCGGGGAGCCCAAGCCAAGCGAGGAGCTGGACATTTTTTAGGAATTTCCATGACAAAAAACGATCTGCGTATCGACATTCTGGGAACTTCCATTGCCATATCCGCGGATGAAGAGCCGGAGTATTTACGCGCGCTATTGTCCCGGTACCGGGAGGCTGTCGAAAAGGTACAGCGTATCGCGGGCCTTAAAGACCCCCTGAAAATAGCCGTGCTTACGGGCTTCCTGCTTTGCGACGATCTCCAGAAGGCGGGAAACACGGCCTTTGGGGAAAGGGACTTAAGTGATGTTGAGCGGCTTACCTTGGGCATGATTTCACGTCTGGACGAGGTACTGAAAGCGCCGCCGCAGGAAGCAGCGGCAGAGCCAGAGCCAGAGCCAGAGCCAGAGGCAGAAGCGGGCGTTGAGGCTAGCGCGGCAGGCCAGCTGCCTTTGGCCGCCGTTTTCAAACTTCAAAACACGGTAAAACATTACGAATGGGGCTCGCCTGAGTGGATTCCCGCCCTTTTGGGGCAGAAAAACGTAAGCCGCCTTCCCTACGCGGAACTTTGGATGGGGGCGCACCCCGCCGGGCCGTCCCGTGCCACGCTTGGAGGCAAAGAGAGCGTGCCTTTACCGGAACTGATCGCGGGCGACCCTGAGGCCTTTCTGGGAACGGAGGCGGCGAAAAACTCCGGAAGGTTGTCTTTTTTGCAGAAAGTTCTGGCGGCGGCGAAACCCCTTTCCATTCAGGCCCATCCCAACCGCACGCAGGCGCGGGAGGGATTTGACCGGGAAAACCGCGAAGGGATTCCCCTTGACGCCCCTGACAGAAATTACCGGGACTCCAACCACAAGCCGGAAATTCTCTGCGCCCTAACCCCTTTCGTGGCCCTGTGCGGGTTTAGGGAAGCGCAAAACATAAACTACCTTTTAAGCATTCTGTCGGAAGACACCGGTCGCGCGGACAACGCGGACGCCTTGCGGGCCGGTTTTAAGAGCCTTGTTTCGGCGCTGGAATGGGAGGGGGAACATCCCCTAAAGGCGTTTCTCGCCGCCCTTTTCAGCCTTGACGAAGAAGCCCGCGCGGCGCTGGGGCCTTTTATCCAAAGCAGACAGCCCCGGCTTGAAAAGGATTTTCCCGAATACCGGGACGAATGGGCCCTTTGCTCCTACCTTGCCGGGCTTTATCCCCGTGACCCCGGCATCATCGCCCCCCTGTACCTTAACGTGGTAAAACTCGCCCCCGGACAGGCCATATACCTTCCGCCCGGGGTGCTTCACGCCTACATTCACGGCATGGGCGTGGAACTTATGGCGGATTCTGACAATGTTTTGCGGGGTGGGCTTACGTCCAAATACGTGGATTCCCATGAACTATTGCGAATTCTTGAATTTTCGCCGTACACGCCGGACATACTGGCCATCCCGGAGCCTGAGCCTGAGTGGTTTACCTACCCTGCCCCAGCTGAGGGGGAGTTTGCCCTTTCGGTGATGCGCGGGCGGGACAGCTCCCTCCCCTACTGTCAAAGCGGCGCTTCTATCGTGCTGGTAACGGAGGGCGAAGCGGTGCTGTCAAGCCCCGCGGCGCGAGGCGGCGGCACGGAGGTGGAAATGGTTTTGTCGAAGGGGCAGTCGGTCTTTATAGGAGCCGGGACAAGCCTTGTGTTTTCCGGCACGTTTACCGCCTACGCCGCTTCATCGTGAAGATTCTCGTAGACGCCGACTCGTGCCCCAAGGGGGCGAGGGAAATGGTGTCCCGCTTTGCCGCCCGGCTGGGGATACAAGCCGTTTTCGCCGCTAACCGCCCGATTCCCGGAGCCGGTAACGGCACGGTATGCATGGAACTGTGCCCGCCCGGCGAAGGGGCGGCGGACGACCGCATTGCCGAGCTGGCCCGGCCCGGCGACCTTGTGGTAACCCGTGACCTGCCCCTGGCGCAGCGGCTTGTACAGGCGGGCGTAACGGCGCTGGACGACAGGGGCAGGGTTTTCACGCAGGAAAACGTGCGCACCCTGCGCTCGCTCAGGGATTTTGCCGTGGGTCTTGCCGACAGCGGTCAGGAAACGGTAAGGACGGCCTCGTATGGCGGCAAGGAACTAAAGGCGTTCGCTAACAGTCTGGACAGGGAGCTGACACGGCTTCTAAAGCGCCCCGTTACGTGAAACGCTGATTAAGATTATGAAAAATGATAATTGACGAAGAGTAAAATATCTTGATACTGTCAAAACAGAGGCGCGGGATGAACAAGTTAAAGTCACAAGTTACCGTAGGTGTTGTATCTGTTTTATTCAATGTAATGTTGTTCGGCATAAAATTTTGGGCTGGACTAGTATCCGGGTCTATCGCTCTAATGGCGGACGCTTGGCATTCTTTAACTGATTCATTTACTTCAATTTTTTTAATAATTTCAGCGAAATTATCGTCAAGAGCGCCTGACAGAAAGCATCCTTTTGGACACGGGCGATGGGAGCATATTTTTTCAATCTTTATCGCGTTTGTTTTGGGGATTGTCGCTTATGAATTTTTTACTAATTCGATAGAACGGCTGCAGGATAGGGAAAATGTTGTTTTTGGAACGCTTGCGATTGTTGTTATAACAGTCTCGGTGGTAGTAAAAGTAATATTGGCCCAATTCGCGTTTTATGTTGGAAGGAAAACAGATAACGCGATTGTAAAAGCGGATGGCTGGCAGCATTGCGCGGACGCGCTATCATCTGTTGTTGTTTTAGCCGGTATTATCATCACAAAATTCACGGCGGAATTTTGGTGGATGGACAGCGCTTTAGGAATATTTTGCGCGCTGGCGATATTCTACGCGGGTTTTAAAATCTTGAAGGAATCAGTTTCCAAATTATTGGGAGAAGAACCTTCGCGGGAATTGATAGAAAAAATAAACGCGGAAGTTAAAAAAGTATATTCTGACGATCTACAGATGCACCATTTTCATTTGCATAATTACGTTCTGCAAAAGGAAATGACACTGCATATAAGGCTTTTAAAAAACATGACCGTTGAGCATAGCCATAAAATAGCCACAGCAATTGAAGCCATAATAAGAGAGCATTTTGACATAGCGGCAACAATACACGTTGAGCCGATGGAAAAGCCCTAAGGGTAGATTAGAAGCATGTAGACATCCGGCGAGCAGGCTGGTATGCTAGGCTCATGATCCTTTTTTCCTTCCTCTGGATACCGTTGTTTTACTTTTTCTGGCGTGGCGTAGCGGAAAGCAACACCTCCGGCTGGGCATGGGCGCTTATCGCCGGAAGCGTCGCCGCCGCTGTTCAGTTTTTTCGGGGGCCGCTGATTGACCCCGGAGGTTTCGGCCTTTCCCGGTGGATGAGCGGCTTTATGGACATCGTAGCTTTGCCGGTACTGGCTCCGCTTTTTGTCTATTTGCTTTTGTTTTACCTTAAAATCATTGCCGGAAACGCTGATTTTGCCGGCTTTACCCTGTTGTGGCTTATTCCCGGCGCTGTCGCCAGAGCCTTGACATGGAGCGTTCAGCCCGACCCCATTCTTCTGGTGCTGGTTCCGGTTCTTTGGGTCGCCATTGCTGTGGGGATTCCCTTCTTTATTGCCATTATGCAGGACAGCCCCCCGTCTGTGGCGGCCCTTTCCTGCCTTGCCATCCTTGTTGTGCCTGCCGCCGCGGCGAGTTCCTACTGGGCGTTCTTTTCCCAAAGAACCATTATGGGTTTCCTGTTCCTCTTGGCCGCCGCCGCCCCCATGCTCATATCCGCGACGAGGTCATTTTTACAGACGGATAGCGGGCGCTAGAGGCCCGGCAGACGGTTTTCGTTTTGCCGAAGCGCAAGAGCGGGAAACGGGAGTCGGACCCGCGACATCGACCTTGGCAAGGTCGCGCTCTACCACTGAGCTATTCCCGCATGACAACAGCACTGTACCACGTGAAAAAATTTTTGTCAAGCGGGCGAATTGCCTCGTTGAAAATGTTACCGAAAAAAGGTCATGCCTCAAATTGAAAATGTTACCCAAATTATAATAAGGATGCTTTTAGGAGGGCATCCGAATGGGGTTAAACATGAAAGAAAAATGACAACTGCTTCGTGGAGCAAAAAAACGGAGCGGTTGTCCGCGAGTATGTCGACAGAGCCAGCCGCTGGTTAGGGGGCCACCGCTAACGAGCAATGCAGCAGTGAGGGCTGTCCGTTACTGCGGGCGGCCCCGCTTGCTCCGTACAGCCTTCCCGGCGGAGCCGGGAAGGCCCCCAGCAATGCCCCCGCCGCGCATGAGCCAGCGGTACAATGCCCGGCAGGGGAGGATATACGGTTTAAGAAGCCATTTTGCATGGGTTCCCCGCGTAGGAGACCGTGGCTCCGGAGCGGGTTCCCCATGCGGGATTCTTAAACCGTATATCCTCCCCTGCCGGAGCTTTATGCGGGAATGCTCACGCGCGGCGGGGGGCCTACCTTCGTTCCATCATGTTCATCGAGTTAAGCACCGCCGCCGAGCCATCGGCCCGCTGGGTCAGGATGTAGTTGCCGTAGAACAGCACCGAGGCGAAAGGATGAACCGTCATGGACGAGCGGGCCTGTAGTACCATGTCCGTGTTAAACCGTGCCATGTACAAGTTGCCGCCCGCGCTGGTTATGGCGTAAAGATGCTGTCCGTTAAGCCACAAGAGGCTTCCCGGCGCTATGTCGTCATCCCCGTGCCGTATCATTTCCAGGGTATCTTCGTCTATTTCTACAAGCCGGATCGCGGCGTTGCCCCGGTTTTCCCCGGCTATAGCCAACAGCCTGTCGTTTACCAAGGTAATCGTGTTCGTGTTTACCGTCGTCAGCGGCGAGCGCCTGATTTCCCTGCCCGAAAGCGGGTCAAGGCGGACAACACGGCCCAAAGAAGACGCCTGCGCCAGTATGGAAACCCCAAGGACACTACCCTCCGTAACAACCTGCACGGCGGGAGCCATGTCAATCAGCGTTTGCTGGTCTTCGGCGATAAGTTCCCGCTGTTCCTGCGCCAGTTCAAGGCGCTCTTCGGCGAAGGCTTCGTGCTGTTCGGCCTGCTGTTGCTGCTGAGCCAGCGCCTGCTGCTGCTGAGCCAGCTCCTCTTGCTGCTGCTGGGCATCCTGCTGTTGCTGTTGGGCCGCCTGCTCCAGTTGAACAAGGGCCTGTTGATCCGCGCCCGGCTGCTGCATCGCTTCGGCGATCTGTTGCAACTGCTGTTGGGCATCCTGCTCCTGTTGCTGGGCCGCCTGCATTTCCCCGGCTATCCGCGCCTCTTCTTCTTCAATACCTTCCCGCACTATCGCCGCGAGCTGGGCCGCCGCCCCGGCTTCCCGCTCCAGCAAGTCTACCATATCCCTGCGCTGATCCAGACCCATGTCCGGCTCCTGACGGAAATGATCGATAACTTGACCGTTGTTAAGCGCGCCAATATCAATGGCGCTTAGTTGACCGCCCAGCCCGGAACCCAGAGGAATAAGCATGAGCGTCTGCCCCGGCCATTCGTCAAACCGCAGTGAAAGACCGGCGCTTTCCATAGTCAAATGCCCGATAACCGGAGCCTTGTAGCGCGACACGAAAAAGTTCCAGTTTCCCCGAAAGACTGCGTTGTAAATCGTTATGTACTCGGCAAGGAGCGCCCCGTCGCTTGCGGAATAGCCGTAAGCCGCCTCAAGGTAGCCCTGAATGATAAACCGCAGGTTCCTGACATGGTTTACCGCGGCGTCCACCCCGATGCCGAAAATATCCGCGTCCAGCCTGTTCCCGTCCGGGGGGCTTACCGAGTGGATCACAAAGTACCTGAGCCTGAGCCCCGTCTGGGTAACCCCCGCCCTGACCTGCTGGCCCAGATCGTAGCCTATGGCGCGAATCTGCTCCCGTGTTTCAAACCTAACAACAGGCCCTTCGTAATTGATAAACTCCACCCGTCCGTGGCTCATCAGTTCCGGCTGATACACCATCTGGGCCGAAAGGCGTGGCGCGCACACCAGCGCCCCCAAAATAAGGCACATATGTGGAAATCGATACAAGACCCCGGTTCTTTTCATGGACATAAGCTCCTTTGCTCACTATATTCTAACGCATTCTTTTTAGCGTATCAAGCTTCTAATTTCGGCGCGGGCCTGCCGCTGGGCCAGCGGGATGTCATAGTATCCGGCAAGGGCCACCAACAAGCGCACCCCCGTGCTGCTTAAAGGCGGGCCGGAAAACCGGCACAGAGCGCCGATAGCCCACGCCACGCTGACCAGAAGCGCCTCGTCCCGCGCGGGGGAAGGGGGGGAAATCGCGTTAGAGAATGCCCTAAGCGCGATGCCTTGGGGGTCTACCCCGATTCTTCCGATTGCCCCTGCCGCCGCCGCCCGCACCAATGGTTCAGGATCACGGTTGAAAAGGTCTGTCAGGAAGGGAATGGTCTCCCGCGAGCCGATATAGCCCAACAGCCGCGCGGCTTCTATCCGGTGGCGAAGGTCGGGAAGGCGGCTGCTTTGACTGCGCCGGTGAAGGGGGTTCGGCAAAAGGCTTCCGGCAGTCTCCATAAGCCACGCTTTAAACTCCTTTTCACGGGCCCCCACCTCGCCGTACCGCACGGCCTCGCGTATCTCATGGAAACGGGCCGCCATCGCCTGTTCTTCAAACCGGAAAAAATAGTTCGCCCAGCGCGAGGGGCCGGGGTTCCCGGTTCCGTAATCGCCTTCGGGCAGGGGGCCGTACAACAGGCTCTGTCCGGCCCTGACGTAGTCCTCCAGCCGGTAGGCGTTCAGTATCCAGTCGGTTCCGCCCGAATAGAGAATCCCGTCATCCCCGAAAGAGGGCACGGACGCCGCCCCCCTAAGCCGCACGAACCAGAGCCGCCTGCTGTCCGCCAAAAAGCCCGTGGCCCCGGTTCCGGTAAGAACGTAGATTCCCCGCTCGTTGAAAAAGATTTCCAGTTCAAGCGGCCCCGGACGCGCGGGGATTTCGCCCGCGCTGATATGGCTTTCGGCTATCCAGCGGATTTCCTTCTCTGCCGGAGCTGTCCGCCTGACTGCATCGGGGCTTTCCCGCGGGGCGACAAGAGCGACGCGCCCGTCCCTTAGCAGTACCGCGGCTTCGCTTCCTCTGCCTGCCGCCGCTACCGGGGGCGAGGGGAAATTGAGCGTTCCGGTAACAGCTTCCCCGGTGGTAAAATTATGGATAAGTTCCACCCGCCGGTCTCCGTAAAAAAGGAGGATGGCGGGGCGCGAGTCTTCCAGTCTTAGCGGGGCCGCGGCTTGGGGAACCGCCGTAGAGGGCCGGGAAAACACCGTGCCGAAGGGGTCGATTCGCAGGACATCCCCGTTTTCCTGCACCAGAATAACCCCGCCGCACGCGCCCAGCATGGGGGGAAGGGCGTTTTCCGCGTCCAGCGTTCTTGTCCAAAGCACGTAGCCGGATGCGGTCAGGCAGGTAATTCTTCTTTCGGTAAAGACAAAGAGCCGTCCGTCCCATCCAATCAGCACGGGCGAAACGAGGGGGCCGCCGGCGCTGAACTGCCAGAGTTCCCGGCCCGCCCGGTTTACGGCGATAAGAAGGCCGTCTGTTCTGCCGATGTAACTGGTTCCTTCCCGCGACCTGCTTATGTAAGGGGTAAGCCTGCCCCGCGCGAAGAAGTTCCACAGGCGTCTTCCCTGCGAAGAAAAGGACACGAGGTTTCCCCCGTCCGTTGCCATCACCACCGATTCCACCTGAGCGACCGGGCGGCCAATCACGGCCCCGCCCAACGCCTGACGCCACAAGGGAACGTCCGTGAAGGCTTGTTCCGCCTGACCGTTTTGCGCGAAGATCCCCCACGGCAATACGGCAAAGAGTAAAACGCATGGCGTTACTTTCGGCTTTTTCATAGCTCCTTACATAGTGCGATGATTTGGCGAGGCCGTTCAAGGGGGCTGTCCGCCGCCGCCGCCGCTGGTCGCCTTTTCGCCGCTATCTTTATTAACGGCACGGCACGACAGAACAAGAGTGAATCTCAGAAAATATCCCCCCGCCGGAGCTTTATGCGGGAATGCATGACTTACGCCCTCCGGCTGAAGAGAGCGAGGCTTTCTATGTGGGCGGTCTGGGGATAAAAGTCATACAAGGTAAGTTCCTTTAGCGCGTAGCCCCCTTGCAGAAGAATACGGCTGTCTCTGGCCAGCGTCGCCGGATCGCAGGAGACGTAGGCCGCCAGTTCCGGGCCGTTTGCGGCAAGCCACTTCGCGAACGGGGCGGACAGGCCTTCCCGTGGCGGGTCAAGAACCATAAAGCCCCATGACGCTTTCCGCCTGTTCAATGCCGGGGCTTTTGTTGTAACCCAAGCCGTATCTTTAAGGGCGTGGCAGTTTATTTTCTTCGCGCAGGCGTTTCCCCTAACGTTTTCCCGCGCGAGGGACAGGGCGGCTTTGTTTTCTTCAACCAGGTCAACCCCTGCGAATTCAGCGCCCAGAAAGGCGGCGAAGGTTCCAACGCCGCAGTAGATATCCGCGAGGGGAAGGCTCTTGTCGGCGTCCGCTGCGGCCTGCGTTAGATCGCCAATAAGCGGCTCCAGCATGGCGGCGTTGCTTTGAAAAAAAACCTTCACGTCCATAGCCAGTTCCTTGCTCAGAATGGAAACCCGGCCCCGCTCTGTTTCCCCTTCAACAAGGAAGGTGGCTTGGCGGGAGTAGACGGCAAAGCGCTTTTTGCCCTCAGGCGGCCTGATTTTTCCTTCTTTAAGGGCTTTCCGTAATCCGGCTTCCGCGACAGGGCAGTCTTCAAGGGCAACAAGCCGGGCGCTTTTCCGTTCCATAAAGCCGCAGGCGCTTTCGCCGCTCCCGCCGGGTTGCGCGTGGAATTGAAAGCGGTTGCGGTACTCGAACGGCTGGGAAGCGCGCGTCCGGATTTCTGGCGGGGTAACGCCGCCTATCCGGGTAAAAGCGTCCCGGAGTATGGCGGTTTTGGCCTGTATCTGGGCCTCGTAGGACAAGTGTTGAAGGGAACAGCCCCCGCAGCGGCCGTAAAGGGCGCACGGCGCGGTAACCCTTAGCGGGGACGGCTCCAGCACTTCCAGAATTTCAGCCTCGGCCCAGTTTCCCCGCTCTTTGGTAATCCGAAAGCGCAGTAAGTCTCCGGGGGCCGCGAGGGGGACAAAAACGCTTTTGCCGCCGGGCCGGGCCACTCCCGATCCTCCCGCGGCAATGCCCTGTATCCGGGCGGTAACAGTTTCACCTTCTGTCATTAGTGCCCGCAATATATCAGCATAAAAGTCAATGTTCAAGTTTCCCGCCGCAGATCGCGCGAGAGACCCTACCCGTTAAGCCCGGCGAAATCCGCCATGATATTCGAAGTAAGCTCTTCCGCCGCCTTGTCCAGTTCCACAAGGCGGGCCTCTTTTTCACGGCGGCGTTTTATCTCTACCTTGGGTGTGTCCCCGGCAAGGTTTTTGTCCCCGATAACAACCCGGTAGGGAATGCCCAAAAGGTCGGCGTCCTTGAATTTAACGCCGGGCCGCTCGTCCCTGTCGTCAAGAAGAACTTCAATGCCCGCCGCTTCAAGGTACTGGCAAAGCTTGTCCGCCTCGGTTTTCATGGCCCCTTCGTATTTGATGGGCACAATGATTGCCTGATAGGGGGCGATCGTTACCGGCCAGATAATGCCATCGTCGTCATGGTGTTCTTCGATCACGCTTGCCATTGTGCGATCCAGCCCGATGCCGTAACAGCCCATCGTGGGGATGTGGCTTTTCCCGTTTTCGTCCAGATAACTGGCGTTCATTGAAGTGGTGTACTTTTTGCCCAGCTTAAATATGTGGCCTAGCTCGTTTCCCTTCTTCGTGTAAAGTTCCGCCGCGCACAGGGGGCAGCCGTCCCCGGCCTTTACCTCGCGCACATCGGTTACCATCTGGGCCTTGAAATCCCGCCCGTAGGCGACGTGTTTGTAGTGAACGTCTTTTTCCAGCGCCCCGGTAACTCCATCGTGGATGGCTGTTACGGAAGCGTCCGCAATCACGGGCAGGCTTGTAAGGCCCACCGGCCCGATAAAGCCAAGCGGCGCCCCGCACAGGCGCTCGGTGTCGGCCTGTGAAGCAAGGCTTACTTCCGACGCTCTAAGGCGGGAGGCGAGTTTCGCCTCGCTTACCTCCATGTCTCCACGGATGCACACGGCATAGAAAGCTTCGGGAACCACTGGGCCTTCGGCTCCGGCGGCGGGCTCCACGTTCACCGCGCGGTACACAAGCGCCTTGATAAACTGTTTGGCATCACTTCCCATAAAGGCGCACAGCGCGTCTATGGTTTTCACCTGCGGGGTGTCGATCTTCTCGATAGGCGGCGTATGTGCCGCAAGAAGCGCCGCCTCGCCGGGGGAAGGGCAGGGGACAAAATCGTCCCTGCACTCGGCCTTTTCCACGTTTGCCGCGTACGCGCAGCTTTGGGAGCGGTTTCCACCGCACAGAAGCAGGGTGTTGTCGCCAATGCCGCTTTCTACCATAAACTCTTCGGAGCCGCTCCCGCCCATTGCCCCGGAATCGGCCTTTACGGGAATTACCGAAAGCCCGCAGCGCTTAAAAATGCGGCGGTACGCCCGGCCCATGTCCTCGTACGTTTTGTCAAGGCTCTCGTCATCGGCATGGAAGGAGTAAGCGTCCTTCATCACAAATTCCCTGCCCCGCATTACCCCGTAGCGCGGGCGGATTTCGTCCCGGTATTTGGTGTTTATCTGGTAGAGCAAAAGGGGGAGCTGGCGGTAACTGGAAAGCTCGTCCCGCACGATGCCGGTAACGGCTTCTTCCGCCGTGGGGGATACCACAAAATCGGCGTCCAGACGGTTTTTTACTTTCAAAAGGGACTCGCCCATGCTGTCCCAGCGGCCGGACTCTTTCCAAAGTTCGCCGGGGACTACCACCGTGGGCTTTATTTCAAGAAAGCCCGCCGCGTCCATTTCTTCGCGGATAATGCGCTCGACCTTTTTGAAAGAGCGCAGTCCCAGGGGCAGGTAGGCGAAAAGGCCGTTGCCAAGTTTGCGGAGCAGCCCCGCGCGGAACATAAGGCGGTGGCTCGAAATCACCGCGTCGGCGGGAACTTCCCGCAGGGTCGGAATAAATGACTGTGAGAAATTCATGGTTCCATCATAGCGGGAAAGGGTTGTAATGATAAGTATGCCCGCTTCACGCTCCCTCCGCGCGGGCCTCCAGCACCTTCGTAACGGCAAGCACCGTTTCCACGTCCCGTTCGCTAAGCTCGACCAGCAACTGGATTATCGCCCCGATGTTTTTTTCCCGCGCCTTCGCCTCATGCCCGCTTACAAGGTATTCAACCGTTACGCCTAACGCGCTGGCCATCTTCGCGGCGACATCCGCCGGGGGTATCGAGGCGCGCGCGCCAAGGTAGCAGTCCAGCGTACCCTTGGCGACGCCTGTTATGACGCTTAACTCCCTAACCGTAAGGCCGCGGGAGGTAAGCGCCGCTCGCAGGTTTGTCTTGAAGCCGGTTCCGTTCACAACCATAACAGGCACGCCGGTTCTTTCCCGGCTAAAAAATCCTGACGTTTACGCCAACACTAATCCGGTGAAAACTCTCGTGGACGTACTTGCCCAGCCGTAACTCGTACTCGGCGTAGAAAGAAATCGCGCCGTCAAGCTGGTACTCGATGCCGGGGTTAAACGTTATAAGCCTTGAATCATCAAAAAAATCAGCAGAGCGGAATTCCACGGCAAAAGAAGCCGTCAAATCATGCCGCAGACGGTAGGAAATGCCGGGGGTAAAAAACAGTTCAGTGTCCCTTCTGGCGAAATCACCCCTGGGCTGGGCGTAGAATATCTGACCCGTAAGAAGGGTAAGCTCCATAGGATGCGTCAGCCTGTAGCCTAGCCTTTGCACTACCTCGACCATGCCGCCAAAGCCCGGATCGTCCCATGACGCGAGGTGCGCCGCTCTGAGCTGTATGCCCGCCGTCAGGTCGGGGATGCCAAAGTAATTAAACCCAAAAAGAGCGTGTCCGTTGGAACCAATGTTGTAGGCGAAAACAGCGTTGAACATGGGGTGCGAGTATGTCGCTCCAAACATTGCCCGCTCGATAAGCTGCCGCTCCGTGCCGCCTTCGGTGCGGAACACGGCCCCAACGGTAAGGCCGGGCAAGGGCGTAGCGTACTGAAGACGGAAGCCGGTAACCTTGTCGAAGTACCACTGGTGGTCGGGGTCAAGGCTGACAACCCACAGGGGGCTAGAGATGCGTCCCATGGTAAGGCGCAGGCCCTGCATCAAATCGACCCAGCCGTAGACGCCTTCCAGAATTACTTCCCCGCCGCCTGACAAGTCGGTCTGGAAACTGGTGTCCAGCCGT
>Ga0123355_10007692_pt1 | contig 16189 bp, 12 predicted proteins | sample TergutEmb28metaG_3_FD_89872 | JGI IMG/M metagenome (GOLD analysis project Ga0123355, IMG submission 89872) | Embiratermes neotenicus P1 segment gut microbial communities from Petit-Saut dam, French Guiana - Emb289 P1 | ecosystem: Host-associated > Arthropoda: Insects > Digestive system > Gut ...
TGATGCATACAACAAATTTGGTGAAGCCAAGTTAAAATATCGCGTGCCTGTCATACACAAAAATCATAATACAAAAGGATTGCACAAATTTCGTGACACTCCCTTTTCTTTTCTTGATTTTATATAATGGACGCTCCTTGGACGTTCCTAAATCGAAAAACATGTTGACATTTTGCATGATGTAATATAATCTCCACCGAAATAAACCGTTGACACGGGAGTAAAAGCAGTCAAACGCCATACAGAGAGCCTGGGTTTGCGAATGCCATTAGGCACTAGTAATAGCTGAGAACCAGGCAGGAAATGTGGACTGTTAAATGGGCCGTTGAGGGCGTGGTCAAAGGCATATGCGGGCAGTATATAAAGCATATAGCTGAGTATTCCACGACGTGAGCGCATACGTAAGTTGCGAGGGGTATGTGCAGCAAACTGCTGTAGTACCTCATGAGTGCACGGGCATCCCGTGAATCAAGGTGGCACCGCGGATATCATCCGTCCTTGACTGATATTTTTATTTGTCGGGGAGGGGTGTTTTTTTATGCTCTGAAGAGGTCAAAATAAGATAGTAAATCGACTCATACTCGAAGTCCACACCCCAATTAAAATCAAAGGAGAACGATTATGACAACCATTAAAAAAGGCATATTTGGAAAATTTGGTGGGCAACATGTACCCGAGGTACTGAAAGCGCCAATAACAAAACTAGAAACAGCATACGAAACCTATAAAAATGACCCTGAGTTTAAAAAAGAGCTAGGCGAATTATACGCCCAATATGCAGGCCGCCCATCCGTACTATACCATGCAAGCAATATGACAAAAGATTTAGGCGGGGCAAAAATCTACTTGAAGCGTGAAGATTTAAACCATACTGGCAGCCACAAAATTAATAATGTGCTTGGCCAAGCTTTACTAGCAAAAAAAATGGGCGCAAAACGTATGATAGCAGAAACCGGCGCCGGCCAGCACGGTGTTGCTACCGCAACAGCGGCCACACTACTTGGCATGGAATGTGATGTCTACATGGGGCAGGAAGATATAGAGCGCCAAGCCCTTAATGTCTACCGCATGAAACTCCACGGCGCAAAAGTACACAGCGTAACATCCGGCACCGCAACCCTAAGCGACGCGGTGGACGCGGCCATAGCGGCCTGGTGCGAAAGCGATGACGATACGTATTACTTGCTTGGCTCTGTAGTTGGGCCACATCCGTTCCCAACAATGGTGCGGGACTTCCAGGCTATTATTGGGCGCGAAATAAGGGAGCAAATGATGGCCGCAGAAGGCCGCTTGCCGGACAGTGTAATAGCCTGCGTAGGCGGCGGCAGTAATGCGATGGGTGCTTTTTATGATTTCATCAGGGAGGGAAGTGTAGAGCTTGTAGGCTGCGAGGCCGCGGGTAAAGGTGTTGATACCCCACTCCACGCTGCAACTGTCACCAAAGGCCGCCCAGGTATCTTCCACGGCATGGAAACATACTTTGTGCAAGACGAAAATGGCGGGCTGTCCCCTGTATACTCCATTTCCGCAGGCCTGGACTACCCAGGCGTAGGGCCGGAGCATGCCCACTTGCACGACACAGGCCGTGCGCGCTATGTAGCAATAACCGACGAAGAGGCAGTTGCGGCATTCGAGTATCTTGCCCGCATAGAAGGCATTATCCCAGCAATAGAAAGCGCACACGCCATAGCCTATGCCATGAAGTATGCGCCTACCTTGCCAAAAGATAAAATTATAGTAGTAAATGTTTCCGGGCGCGGTGATAAAGACGTAGAGGCTATAGCTAAGTATCGCGGTCAGCTGAGCAGCTAGGGTCGTAGGGAGCGGACGGATGAGTTGTTAAAGGGAGCGTTTGCTAAGCACCCGTAGCGCATTGGCGCGAAGCGCCACCAGCGGAGGAGAGTACGTGCATAGCGAGTCTTAACAACTCATCCGTCTGCTCCCGGGCTACAGCCAAGTCTCAAGTGCAAGAAATACCATAGATATCACAAAAAAACACAGGCCAACAATGACAATATGCCATTGAGCCTGTGTTTTTCCTTCGTTGGCTATTTTGTAATCGTAGAAATCTTTATACTTTCTTTCTCTGCGTCCGGGTAAATACATTGCTTTCATGTAATCCTTCATAAAACCTAAAATGTTAAAAAAACCGGTAGAGCGTATTGCCGTTAACAGGCCGAAGCCCATAAACAACACAGATGTCACAAAAAAGGCATCGCATAGCAAGCGAAAAGCCCTGCCGGCATTGGGGACATTAAATATCCCCAATATCAAAAGCAGGGCAATACATATCATTGCGCCAAAAAGCGCGGTTTTTAGATATTTGTTCAACTCCACGCTAGATCCCCATCTCGGCCTTGATAGTGGCAAGCTCAGCCCCGTTGCACTGCACAAAATGGCCGGGTAAAACTTCCTCAAGATTGGGCTTGTCAACAGAGTAGTCATGTGCCAGCGCCGGAGTATAAACAAGGCGCTTACGCTTCTTCTCTGCAATAGGGTTAGGCTGTGGTATCGCCGAAAGTAGTGACTTTGTATAGGGGTGCATGGGGCGTTTAAAAAGCTCTTCCGCACTGGCCATTTCCACTATTTTACCAAAATACATAACTGCGATACGGTCAGAGAAATATTTTACTACGCTTAGGTCATGGGCAATAAACAATATCGTAAGCCCCATCTTCTCGCGTAGTTCGTTAAGCAAGTTAATAACCTGAGCTTGGATAGAAACGTCTAGCGCGCTTACAGGCTCATCGGCGATTAACAATTCCGGCTCCATAAGAATGGCGCGGGCAATACCAATCCTTTGGCGTTGTCCCCCAGAGAATTCATGGGGATAGCGCTCGGCATGCTCCGATACCAGACCTACCATATCCAGGGCTTCGCTGACTTTTTGTTTGATAAGAGCCTTATCTCGCACGCCCTTGATAATCATACCCTCCGCGATAATTTCACGTACAGTCATACGTGGGTTAAGGGATGATATGGGGTCTTGGAAAATCATCTGCATCTTATCCATAACGCCAGATTTAACCGCGCTCTTCGCGTCCTCTTTTGCTTGCTTAAGCTCGTTTTTGAGTTGCTCGGCAAGCTTATTGTCACCTGCGGCACGTGCGGCGCTTATCTGTTGCTTTTTATCACTTTCGCCGACACCTATCCTCTTGCCCATGAAAAATACATCGCCGCCAGTTATGTCATACAGGCGGATAATAGAGCGCCCGGTTGTGGTCTTGCCGCACCCGGATTCACCTACCAGCCCCAGAACCTCGCCTTTTTTAATATCAAAGCTGATATCGTCTACAGCCTTTAAATCCCGGCGCTTTAACCGAAAGTACTGCTTCAGATTCCTTACGCTGAGGAATTGATCATTGTTTGTCAAAGTTGCATCCATTTCACTCATCCTCCATCATCCGCATACGTTTGATACGTTCGGTTATTATTTGGGGCGGTTCGGCCTTGGGTGCGTTGGGATGCAGCAACCATGTAGCGGCCTTGTGCGTAGGCGAGATATCGAAAAACGGTGGTTCTTCTTCAAAGTCGATTTCTAGCGCGTATTTATTACGTGCGGCGAAAGCATCGCCCACAGGGGGATGGATCATGTTTGGCGGTGTACCGGGGATGGCTTCTATTTTTTCTGTAGTTTCTAAGTCTGGCATAGAAGATAAAAGTGCCCAGGTATATGGGTGCGCAGGCTCATAGAATACCTCGTTAACTGTGCCATATTCAACTATTTTACCTGCATACATTACCGCGATATGGTCTGCCACATTTGCTACAACGCCTAAGTCATGTGTTATAAATATTACCGAAAGCCCACGTTGTTCTTTCAGGTTGTTTATCAAGTCCAAAATCTGGGCTTGTATGGTTACGTCCAGCGCTGTTGTAGGCTCGTCACATATTAAAAGATCCGGGTTAGCGGCCAATGCAATTGCTATAACAATACGCTGACGCATCCCGCCAGAGAATTGGAACGGATACTGGCGGTACCTGGCACGGGCCTCGGGTATGCCTACTTCTTCCATCAGGCTTATTGCACGAGACTTTGCCAAGCTCTTTGAAATATACAATACCATCCTGGCCGAATCGCTCTTAACCAGCTCTACGAGGCGGTGAGCAATATCGGTATAATCTTTTTCCCGGGTATCATCAAGTTCTTCTTGATAGGCGTCTTTGGATCTTACCAGAATATTACGGACATTATTGCGGCTATCTTCAAGTAGCACTGCATTTCCTTCCGGGTCTTTGCGTGATTTCTTGCGCATTAGCAAATAAGCTTTAAGGGCCGCGTCGCATCCATAGCCGAAAGAATACGCAAGATTGTCTTTTGATATTGCCAGTGAGTCAATAGAGGCAGCCATAACCTTTTTCATATCTGCGACAGCTCGCTTGCAATCTGCCGGGCTTGCTTTGTCATTATCAAACAGCGGCAACTTATCGTCTATGGTACTAACCACGATTTTCTTGCCTTCGATAGAGCGCTCTGCAGATGCTTTAGCGGCCTTGGCTATGCTGGCTATAAACGTATCGTAATCCTCTTTTAAATTTGCTTTGTAAGTGTCCGCAAAGAAATCATACCGCGGTTTTTCTTGCGCCGTAGCAAGAATCTCTCTTACTTCGCCAAGTAAGGTTTTTACCTTGGTATTGTTGCCGCTTGCTAGGTATGCGGCACATTCGCCCTTTAGCTGGTTAAGCAACTCAGGTAAGATATCACGGCTTACAAGATGCTTGTGATAACATTTTTCTGCATTCTTTATTATCACATTTACATCCCGCACAATGGCCTTAGGCTCGCCACGTACAAGGTCTATCAATACACCGTCTATTGCTGTAAGCTGTACAGTTATATTTTCGTGTGCGGCGTTATAGGCCTTTTCTAGCTTGCTGTACTCGTCAAATGCTTTTTTGGTACCGGCTGGGTTGGCAAGATGAGGGTTAATATGCTTTAGCCGTCTATTAAAGTCGCGGCGTGCCGCACGGCGGTCTAACTTGCTGTTAAGGAGCATAGCCTCGGTAAGCTGCTTGCCTATACGTACGATAGGGCTAAGGCTGGAAAAAGGATCCTGGAAAATCATAGAGATTTGGTTGCCTCTAATCTTCTGGAAGGTCTCTTCAGAAATCTTGGTCAGGTCATGACCGTCGAAGAAGATTTCCCCGCTTTCGGTTACAGAGTTGCCCGCCGATATACCCATAGCAGCGCGTGCCGTTACAGACTTGCCTGATCCGGATTCTCCTACAATGGCTAAGGTTTCGCCTTTGTTAAGGGAGAAAGAAATGTCACGTACGGCCTTAACCATACCGTTATTGGTGATAAATGAGACTTTTAGGTTTCTAACGTCAAGTATTTTTTCCATATTGTTATTCCCCCGTTCCGCGCAATGATGGGTTGAATGCATCCCGCAAACCATTGCCAAATAAGTTAAAGGAAATCATGAGTAAAGAAATAATTATTGCAGGGAAGAACAATATATGCGGGGCGCTTGAAAGTACTGCCCGCCCGTTATTAAGCATTGTACCCAAGGATGTGACAGTTGGACTGTCAAGGTTGATAATGCCCAGGAATGACAAGTTTGCTTCACTAAAAATAGTTAAAGGTATCGACAACGCAGCAGAGGTGATAATTGTACCCATTGCATTTGGGAAGATATGTTTAAACATCAAACGGTTATCTTTTGCGCCAAGAGTCCTCGCGGCCAGAATATATTCGTTATGCTTAAAACGATAAAACTGCATCCTTACAAGTTGTGCAGTACCTATCCAACCTTGAACCACAAATGCAAGCATCAACCCGCCTATGGGGTTAAGCGCACCCCTTTGTACAAAGTGGAATACGATTAAGACATTGATAATAATAAACGGGAGGTTACCTATAATCTCGGTAAGTCGCTGGAGGAGTATATCCAGCTTGCCGCCATAATACCCCTGTATTGCACCCAAGTATGCGCCTATTATAAAGTTTATGGCAAAAACACCAACGCTTAGGAGCAGGGATACTCGCACCCCGCTAGCCATACGCACCATAATATCAAAGCCCATGCCGTCTGCACCCAAAATAAATAGTGGGTGATGTCCGTTAAGGAAATAATAATAGTTGTAGTACAGCACTCTTACGCTCATCATTGTCATGTCCATCATGCGAAAATACATAATATTACCTTCGCGGTCGCGCAGGTAATTTTCCTGCAGGCCATGCTCCATAATCTGACTAAGCTCTGCCATTGGGCGGCCATCCGGGCCTATTGGATCCATGTTAGCTGCGTGCTTGTACCAGAAGTTAGCATCATGCTCATTAAAGACGGACATGTACTGACTTCTTATATCTATCATAGGGAAGATAATACGCATGCCGGTTTCTTCTTCGAAAGCCCGCAGCGCTTCAAACTCTTCCATAGTTGAGAGTGTTATATACTCAAACCCAGGCATATGATAGCTATCTACTCTTATATCCCTAAGTTCTGCACCCATTGCGTTAAAAAACATGTCACCGCGAGATGTTATCGGGTTATACCTGGACTGGGTACCCTCTTGCCACGAGGCGACACCGTCTCCACTACGGCTTTCGGCACCTATACCTCTGGCGTTAAGAGCAACATAGTGCCTCACATTTACCGTCATATTGTTGCCGCCATCCCAAAAACCGCTGCCTTCAAAAAACCGGAGTTTAGGCGTGACGCGAGAATAAACAGAATCCGCATCAGATACACTCATATGCGAGAGAATCGGTGTTAAAAATGACCAGAGAGCTATCATTACTATTATAATAAAAGCAACAACAGATGACTTGTTTTTCTTAAAGCGCATCCATGCATCTCTAAAATAGCCGATAGGTTTAGTTTCAAATTTTGCATCATACAAACGTGTATCCGTTTGTACAAATTTAAATTTATCTTTAAATTTATCAGAAGGGGTTCTTTGATTATCCATAAATTTACCTCTCCCCCATTCTTATACGTGGGTCTACTACACCAAGGCTCATATCTGCAACAATTGTTGAAACAAGTCCTATCGAAAGGTAAAACATTGTAACAAATATAAATACATCATAGTCCAATGTGTTAACGGCGTGTAAAAACAGGGGGCCCATACCACCCACGGCAAATATCTGCTCTATAATTATAGACCCACTTACTATACCAAAAAAGGCCCCTAAAATACCGGGGAACACCGGCACCATCGAATTTCTCAAAGCATGGCGGCGTATTGCACTTGCCCTGGTAAGTCCTTTGGAGCGTGCTAATAGCATATAGTCACGGGTTAATTCCTCTGTAAGCTCTGCCCGGACTGTCCTGGCAAAGCCGGCAATGGTGCCAAAAGAGAGGGCAAGTACCGGGAGTACCATAGAGCGTATCATTATCCAGCTAAACCATGAGTCTCCCGCTTCAAAAAGCGAAGATACAATAACAGGGAACCAACCCAGCCTAAAACCTAAGAAATACTGAAGGAAGAACGCAACAACAAAGTTGGGTACAGATATAAATAACATTATAGAGGTAGAGATAATATGATCTGTTGGTTTATTTTTCTTAACAGCTGCCCATATGCCGAGCATTATACCCAGTGGGATAGCAATAACCATTGAATAGACGCTAAGCAGTATGGTTGGGGGAAGGCGGCGGGCTATCATCTCTGTTACAGGCATCATAGCATTTATATTCCAGGAAACGCCAAAATCCCCCTCGGTTATTATACCGCGTACATAGCGCCATAGTTGAACCGGTATAGGCCTATCGTAGCCCAATGCTGCACGCCTTGCCGCTTCGATGGTATATTCCATTCCGGTTTCTTCAGCTTCGAAGTCCGGCACTAGTAGTCTTATCAATGTAAAGCTGATAGTCGAACTTATCAGGAAAACCATTATAGCTAGGGCTATCCTCTTAAGTAAATATTTTAGCGTCGTCATGATTGTTTCCTCCAAAAAAAGGAAAGGCTGCGAAGGGCTTTACGAGTAAGCCCCCCGCAGCCATTAGCTTTAATCTATGCTGCTGTTGGAACGTATAGTTTATTCGTAGTTAAGTGTTCCGCCTTGTTCGGCAACGAATGCCGCCCATGCTTCGTCTGTAAAGTTAAAGCTGATTTGTGACCTTGGGCCGGGAAGGTCGTCAAACATTGGGTGATAGTAGCCCGGGTTGAAGTTGATTTTCATAGAGACAAGGGTGCTGTTAACTTCTACGCTGTGCGGGATAGCTTGGAAGGTGCCAACAACTTGCACTTCCAAATTGGCAAGGATAAACAAACGGATATCCTGGATAACAGGGTCTTCGCCTACAAATTCGCCTACGCCGGAGATAGACATATGCCAATCTTCGAATGTTTTGGTTCTGGTTTCTACGCCGTTGCCAAAGTCATAGGTCAAGGAGAAGGTTTCTACTGTTGGATCCCAACCGGCACTTTCGTTTATGCCTCTAACGCCACCCATGCTTACAGAGTTGGTGTATACAGCCATAAGACCTACAGGGCTAAACATTGCGCCACCCCACCCGGCTGTCCTTGCTTCTACACGGCCATCCATAAGAGCATCGTTTGCGCCTGCAAAGTTGCCAAGGAATGTGAGGGTCAAATTACCTTCAAAACCGGTGCCGATTGTAGCCTCTGCTAACATCTCACTAAGAAGTTCTTCTTGCCTCATTAGCATTGGCGTAAGCGCCGCAGCAGACGCAACCATTTGGATGTTGATTTCTTGGCCGGAAGTGTAGAGTCCATTTTCTACAGCATATTCATAAGCTTCTTGGAACAATTCACGGGCTCTGTGCAAGTTAAACCCTGTGATTGCGTCAAAAGCGTCACCTACTGTCGGGAATGGTGTACCTGGGCCATAGCTCAAACCGTAGAACTCTACGAATGCGCGTTGTGCATGCTCATTATTGCGGAACAGAGAGTCTGGGTTATTGCTAAAGTCGTAGTAGTAGTTCATCATCAATACAACTGACGGTGCGCGCCCTGCCGTAGCCTGTGAAGCAAAGCGATGACGGTCAATGGCAAAAGACATAGCCTGACGGAAGGTTCTTATAGAAAGAACTTGTCTGTTAAAGCCGTCGCCCATATATTCTTCAAGATTACGCAACATCTCCAAATCTGTGTTGAATACAAAACGGGCCATGTTTGTGGTTTCCCATTGTACAAGATGATCAGAGAAACGGTAGGTTTCAAAGTCATCCCCACCAACAGTAATTCTGTCTAGGAGGCCTTGGTTAAATAGCATCATACGTGTTGCAACCTCAGGTATAACGTCGATGATAATGTCTGTCATCATGTAGAAATCGTCCCAAGCAGGGTCTGTCCAGCCAAACCAATATGGGTTGCGCTCGAATACCAACTGCCTGTCAAGCTCTGCCACTATAAGCTGGAATGGGCCGGCAAATCTGGAGGTCTCAATTGTCGTGTTGTAGTTGGTAACCTTCAGGTCTTCTTCCCATGAAAAACCGGCGGTGTACATATCATAGTGTACAAGCCAGTCGCCGTGGAAGTTGTAGCGGAAGTCAAACATGTTTGTCCAGTTAATGAGTACCCATGTGATTTGATAGTCGCCGCTTGCCCAGAAGCCAACGTCTTCCCATTCGCCTTCGCCTTCAAAGTAGGCAAGGGCACCTGCTGTACTATTAACCATACCTGATGCAATTGGGTTAACCATTTCTGGGTCAAGGGCAAGCTGCTTAGCAGCTACCCAGCTGTGGGCGTCGATTGGTGTGCCGTCGTTCCATCTCAAGTCTTGACGGATATCAATTGTGAAAACATGTCCGCTTGTGGCGTCTTCAGGTATGCCAAAGCGCTCATGCTCTGTAAACGATGCGGTAATATCTGTGTGGTTTGTGGCCGCGACATTTATGAGCTCGAAAGTTGCGCCATTGTCTGGTGAAGCAATCTTTGTAAAGCGCAGGCTCAAGAAGTCACGGTGCATTGTTACTTGGATGTTGGTACCCATCCTGTTGTGGGGGTTCCAGTGTTCGGGGAAGGAGTTTTGATCCCTAAATGTAAATCTTTCTGGGCGCTCCAACCTTGGCAACTCCAGAGATGCTGGATCCATACCGATAGGTAAACCTTCTACTTGAGGTATGTCCACCGGTTCCGTTTGTGCGGGATCAGCCGGTGCAGGGGTTGGTGTTGCCGCCGGTTGCTCCTCTGGGGGTGGTGTTGCGGCTGGCTCGTTATCGCCGCGGCATGCTGTCACAAAAGCCAGCGCCAGAACCAGCACTCCCAAGATTGTTAAATGCTTGACGAACTTCTTCATTAATTTTCCTCCTTAATTTATAGAGTGTGCCGCTATATTTAGCATACAAGTAACCTATAAAGCACAATCAGCAAAAATATAGTTATTTTTGCCATAGGATATTTGTAACACACCTGTAATAATTGGCGATAGTATGAGACTTACACGTTGATTTGTCAATACATTTATTAAAGCTTTATATTTCATGGCCTTAAAGCGTGTACGAAGGTAAGTTTAGGGACAATCTGATTAAATTACGGTTACAGGTTTGCTTATATATCTCTAGGGGGGTAGCCTAATCTAATATAATGATGTATAATCGTTTTGCGTTGCATTCTTGCTTGGGGTTAAGTGTCCAAAGTGAAGGGTTGCGTGGTTACATAATTGTCGCTTTTAAGGAATAACCTGAAAGCAGCACTGAAAATTATATATGTAGGAGAGGATTCTATGTTAAATGAATTAAAGCAACTTGCAAAGTCACAAAAGGTGCGGGTTTTAATACTTTTTGCGACAATGGCCTTGGTTGCCGCTGTAGTAGTATTTGCTATGGACGCTACCGATGAGAATCAGGGATATGATGGGTACAATGGTTATTACTACTATTATACTCCACAGGATGCGGATTATAACTATTATGACGATTATCATGTAGACTGTGATAGCTATGATGAATATTACACCTATTGCGAAGGCGATTATTACGTAGGTATTTCTGCCTTTGATGAGTACATGTATTATATGGGTGGCGAAGCAGGGGATGCGCCTTATTTGATGTATGATCCCTATGAGTAGTAAGGATGATTAGTAGCGATATAATTAATTAGCAGGAATATAAGAGCCTGTAGCGAGTTTGATAAACTGGCTGCAGGCTTTTTTTAGTGAAGAGGATGATAGTGATGATAAGAAATTTTAACGATTTTGTAGATAGCTTGCTGGACGCGGGGTTTTCTATGGGTGGCGGAAGCAATGATGAAGGTATTTTTACTGTTGTTAAGGCTGGTTGGGGTGAGCCTGCTGCAGACGATTCGCCAATTAGATGGCATACCGGTGACCCAGATACGGATCCTTGGGAGTGGCGCATCCGGGTGCTTAACGAGCGAGATGATATTGCATATGGTAAATTCTTTTTTAAGAAGAGCGGGTATATTACTAAAGACTGGTATCCGTATTTTATGGCGGCAAGGCGTGACGGTGATACCTTTGAGGATGCCTATGCTGGAGGTACAATTAGTTATTTTGCCAAGCGGATTTATGACGTGGTTGCCGAGAATGGTACATTGCCGTTACACAGTATAAAGCAGCTTGCCGGTTTTACAAGAGAAGATAAGTCAGGCTTTGACAGGGCGCTTGTGGAGTTGCAAATGGGGATGTTTTTGACTATGTGCGGCCAGCAATCAAGGTTGACGCAAAAGGGTGGGAGACTAGGCCTCGTGGAAACCGAACCGGCTGCTAGCGCAAGCTGGCCTTCGACTGTGTTTTGCACTACAGAGCGGTTCTTTAGTGAGGATGTTTTTGATAAGGCGGCTAAAATAAGCAAGGCCCAGGCCGTTGACGCGATAACGGCACAAGTATTGATGTTAAACCCCCTAGCAAATGTGAAGAAGATTGCGAAGTTTATATATGCTAATTAGCAATGGATTATGCGCGACAATATGTATTGATGATTTTGACAAAACCGGTAAAGCAACACTTTTGCGCTTCACAGGCCTGCCATAAATGGTGGGCCTTTCTTTTACTGGGATTTATTATATAATAAAGCAAATTAAATGAGAAACGGTTCTCGCCCGAGCCGATTTAGCAAACGTTTCAGCGTAAAACCGGCGACCAGAGAGACCGATCTCGAATTAATTTGCAAAAAAAACCAAAGAAAGGAAGTGCAACATGAAATTCCCGCAAATGCCCTACACCCGGCCAGAGTATGACGAGGTTGCGGCCAAGCTACAAGCGCTTTTAGAACAATTCAAAGAGGCCAAAAGCGCGGAAGAATGCTTCGCGGCCTACAAGGAGTATGATGACTACTCGGGTTATCTGTTTTCCATGTTCGCCATTGCCCGTATCCGCAACACTTTGGATACAACAGACGAATTTTATGACAATGAAAAGGTCTACATGGACGAGGTAACTCCAAAACTGCAAGCGGTATCACAGGCTTTCACCCAAGCACTCCTTCAAACGCCATTTAGGAAGGACTTAGAGGCCGAGTGGGGCAACCTGCTGTTTGTTAACGCGGAAATGGCTCTAAAAACCTTCAGCCCGGAAATAGTGCCGGACATGCAGGAAGAAAACAAGCTAAGAAGCGAATATACCAAGCTAATCGCTTCGGCTCAAATTAACTTCGACGGCAAGACCCTCACTTTGGCCCAAATCAGACCGTATTATGAACATCCCGACAAGGCCGTGCGTGTAGCTGCTACTAAAGCCGCGTCTGACTGGTATCTTGGCAATGCCGAAAAGCTGGACAGCCTGTTCGACGAACTTGTGCAAATAAGGACTCGCATGAGTAAGAAGTTAGGTAACAAAAATTACATCCAGCTGGGATATTATCGTATGCAGCGCAATTGCTATGATACAAATCTAGTAGCAAAATTCCGCGAAGGCGTAGTTAAGCACATAGTACCTGTGGCCAAGCGCCTTAAGGCCGAACAAGCCAAGCGCATAGGCGCGGAAGCAACAACCCTAAAAATGCACGATGATTTCTTCGAGTATCCAGAAGGTAACGCCAAGCCAATAGGCACTCCGGACGAAATTTTCGCGCATGGCAAGAAGATGTATCATGAGTTATCTGCAGAAACAGCAGAGTTTATAGACTTTATGTTGGAAAATGAGCTGTTTGATGTACTTACCCGCCCGGGCAAGCAAGCCGGCGGATATTGTGCTCATATTCCTATTTACCGCTCGCCCTTTATTTTTGCCAATTTTAACGGTACATCCGGGGATATAGATGTCCTGACCCATGAGGCCGGCCATGCTTTTGCCGGATATTTAGCAAGGGATATTTACCCTTCCGCGTTAAAACGCTACTCTATGGAAACCGCCGAGATCCATTCGATGGCGATGGAATTTTTTACATGGCCCTGGATGGAAGGCTTCTTTGGTGACCAGACACAGAAATATTACTACAGCCATCTTGCCAGTGCGCTCACTTTTATCCCGTATGGCACAATGGTGGATGAGTTCCAGCATCATGTATACGAAAAGCCCGAAATGACGGCCAAGGAGCGTAATGCCCTGTGGCTAGAACTTGAAGGCAAGTATCGCCCATGGCTTGACTTACAAGGGAAAGATTTCTACGGTCAAGGTCGCCGCTGGCAAGCACAGGGGCATGTCTTTAGTTCGCCATTTTACTATATCGATTACTGCTTGGCACAGATTATGGCTCTCAGCTTCTGGGCACAAAATCAGAAAAACCCAACCGACGCTTGGGCAAAATATAGGCGGCTGCTGGGCTTTGCGGGTACAAAGACATTTGTAGAGCTAATAGAAGACGCAGGCCTGCCAAGTCCCTTTGTGCCTGATAACCTAAAAGAAGTGGCTGACGCCGCCGTAGAGTGGTTGGATAAGCAGTAAAAAAAAAGTGCATCAATTTAAGACTTAATCATAAATTTATGTATAGCAATTACACGTTTAAATCGGCCCTGCCTGTCGCCAAAATCGCGTTGAAGCGTTCGCGATTTCGGCTCGGGCGGGACCGTTTAAAAGTGTAATTGCTGTAATATATGAAGGGGGCGATGAGTATCGCTCCCTTTGTGTTTTTTGCCATATATCACTTGTGCGTACTGTATAAATATATTTTACATATTGACATAATGTGTGGCGCACATTATAATGCTATCGACGATAAGGAGGAGATAACAATATTGAAAAAAGATGAAATTCTAGCTGGCTTTTTACAAGAAATGCGAAGAGGGACAATAATCCTTTGTGTACTTGCTAAACTCAGGCAATCCGCATATGGGTACAATCTTATAGCCAAGTTATCAGAAACCGGCATACCAATCGAAGCCAACACGCTCTATCCGCTACTTAGACGCCTAGAATCACAAGGGCTCCTCGAAAGTGTTTGGAATACAGCAGACGCGGCAAAGCCACGAAAATACTACACTACAACCTTTTTAGGCAAAGAGGTTTTGCTCGAACTCAAAAAGCATTGGCAGCAAGCCGTGCAAAACATGAATAATATTTTGGAGGATTAATATGGAAAACAATTTGAGAAACCGTTATATCTATGCCGTTGTCCGGCACTTGCCCATAAGAATGCAAACAGAAGTAGAGATGGAGCTAAGCAGCCTTATATCAGAAATGGCAGATGAGCGTAAGGGCAATAAGACTACCCCAAGCGAGCAAGACATAAAAGATGTATTAACCGAGCTAGGTTCGCCAGAAGAGTTGGCTCTAAAATACTACGGAAGCGAGCGTAAGTCATTAATAAGCGGCATATATTTTCTTATGTACAAACGTGTATTGTGCATAGTACTACCGGTTGTAGCCGCAGTATTGGCTGTTTTAACAATTATAGGGTTTGTAATTGGCGACGAATCATCGCTGCATATAGTCATAGGCGTTGTAAACATGTCCTTTATGGCACAGGCAATGCAGGTAATTATTGTACCCATAGGCGGGGTAGTTCAGGCCTTTACGGTTATCACAGTTGTATTTGCGATATTAGAGCATATGAAGGTGGATATAAAATTTGGTGACTTGCACAACTTGCCAGAGATACCAGAACAACGATTAAAAATCTCACCGATTGGGCCTATTTTTGGGATTGCGCTGTCGGTTTCGCTGACCGCGCTATTCCTTGGGTTCCCGCAGGTGATGGGTATAAGCATAAACTTTAATTGGGTTCCCGCATTTGATATAGGGGTTATTCGTGGGTTATGGCTTCCTATTTTGCTATGGTCTATTGTTGAAATCGTGGCTGAAATAGTAAAATTAATAGAAGGGCGGTATACCTTACGATTGGCAATGGTTACAGTTGTAACAAGCGTTCTGCAGGTGGTATGTGCATTTATTATTTTCAGGAGTAACAATATAGTTAACCCCGAGTTTTTAAACTTTGTGAGTAGCCTTGATATAGACTTTCAAGCTATCGAGTGGATAATAGACTATGTAGCTATGCAGCCAAATTTAATGCTCTTGGTCTTAATGCTTATTATTATTTTCTTTGAAACGTTAGACGTTGTTGTAAAGGTATTTCAGTCAAGACGCACTTAGATTTATTTTGGATAGGAGTTTGCATAGGCTAGACAATTAAAAGGTGTCTCGCTTATTAGATGTAACAAAATCTTCTGCCATCCCGGGCTTGACCTGGGGTGGCGATGCTTGTTGATTTCTTAACGAGGCAACCCCATATTCACGTTAACTTTGATACAATAACATGAAGCTAAGAAGCTGTGTTCATAGGCGACAACGTCGCTTTGGCGGTCAATTATACGCCACTTTTCGTTGGCATTTCCTTGCTTGCCTATTGGCAAGCTGCGTCAATACCTCCTCAATTGGCACAAAATTGCCGCGCAAACCGCCATCGCCACCTATGAACACAGCTTCTTAGAAACCACTTGTTTCCTGTTTTTCGCATTTCAGAAGTTGATTTTTTAATCGTATTAGCGGCTATGCAAAGTAGTGATGCAGTTGTATATTGTTTTAAAAATGCACCCTTCTACCAAACATGAACACGAAACTCAAACCTTTACACGGCTAATTAAACTATCGTGTTGCAGTACCGAAATTGAGGATAATGCTCATTTTGAGAAACATCACTTCACAGCAAGAATAGTAAACTGGGGAGTTTCCACATTTCCGATTCATTCACTATTTCACGACCAGTGTGTTTATGAGTATTTCTTTCCTCGTATGCTTCATGGACTTGGCTTACTGAAAATCCTGCGGCACAGACGGCATTTAACATATCGGATATTCTCCAAAAGTGTTCGGCTACAGGCAAGTTAACCGACCACCCACCTGCTTGTCTTTCAGCCATTGGTGTTCCGTCAA
>Ga0123355_10007693_pt1 | contig 16189 bp, 12 predicted proteins | sample TergutEmb28metaG_3_FD_89872 | JGI IMG/M metagenome (GOLD analysis project Ga0123355, IMG submission 89872) | Embiratermes neotenicus P1 segment gut microbial communities from Petit-Saut dam, French Guiana - Emb289 P1 | ecosystem: Host-associated > Arthropoda: Insects > Digestive system > Gut ...
CTTCTGAGGTTGGGACGCCCATGAGGCGCGGTTACGTTGTCCCGATGATGTGAGTGGTGATATAGGAGGGTGTAGTGCCAGGAGGGCCCTTAAACCTAAATTCTACTAACCTACCCAGACCATAGTCACCGCGGGAATCCTCCCCTTCAGGGAAAATTCCCACGGTAGAACCGGGAATCGAACCCGGGACCTCATGATTAGTAGTCAGAGACTCTGATCAATAGACCACGAGGCTGGTCATAATGGTATTATCAATTACAGTAAAAAGTGGGTCGGCTTTCAGTGGTTCGATGTGCACGTTCTACGTAATTTTCGACATTTCCTCTTATATAGAAATCATGTCACTGTTACATGACGTGAAATATCATTACGAAGTTTCCGGAAATTCCCGTAAGGCCTTCATTCCAATGCTCTTTTCCATAAGTAGAAACGTCTCTAGGCCTGTATGAAAAATTCTACAACCTACTGCTCCATTTCTGTGTATAAGTTCCACTCGCACAATTGCCAGTATGCTTAATTTATCTACAACAACATCCAATTTACGGAACTTGGTCATAGTTATATTTACCACGATATAAAACTAGTGCACATAACACTTGTGGCTATGTTTATGGCCTGTCTCCAAAAAGAATTTCCTAAGCCTAGCTGTAACAGTTCATTATGTTTCAGCACTAAACATGAAACTATACATAAATTTCATGTGTCTGCCATGTTATTTTACTTATACAAACAACAAAGTTGCAGCTTATTTGAAGATGCAATACCCCACAGAATTTCAGGACTATACGTCAAGTGCTGTTATTGTCAACTCGCTTTACACGTTCTCGCTGCCAACATGAAGCAAATAGCATAATAACACAGTCCAAATGTGCAAGATAAAACCTAAAAGAATCAGAGCACAGGAGCACACAATACATGTTAAAGGTTCACGCAAATTACTTTACCAGCAGGAGGAACACATCTGAGTGGTTGAACACAAAGTGGTGGTGCACATTACATTAAACGTAGAGCGAATAATTACTCCCTCATTATCCTTGTCCGTAAGCCAACAGAACGCAGAATGGCTGATTAAGTATTTTGTTTAAAGACATTAATGTGCTGGCGCCACCCGGAATAAAATGTTGAGAAATCCAGCATAACTAATTTGCCTTCATGAGTACTGGGAGGTAAGCCTTAAAATTACTCTAACCTAAGACTGCAAATTGTCTTTCGATGTTATCACGTCAATTTCGTCATGGAGTTCCTGAGCACGGGTAGATATGAAGTCCAGATCGCACAAAGGGGCCGCATAATGGCAGCAGCAGTACTTGTAGTAGTAGTAGTAGTAGTAGTAGTAGTAGTAGTAGTAGTAGTAGTAGTAGTAGTAGTAGTAGTAGTAGTAGTGGTAGTAGTAGTAGCTACAGCAGCAACAGCAGTAGTGTAGTTGTAATAACAACAATAAAATACCAAGAGCAACAACAACAGCAAAAGCAACAAGAACGGAAATAAAGATACACGCAGTATAGTGACTGCGCAAATTTCAGCAAGTGATATTAACAGGAAAAACCGATATAAAATGATGAATGAATGAAGATAAAAAGAAAGGGAATTCGGTAAATGTTCTACTGATGAAAATGCACTCCATGCTATTTTCTTGACCCCTGTTATGGTTGCAGGGTTTTGTATGTACACACACACACACGCACGCACACACAAACACAAAACCCAAGGTTCTATAAGTCATGGACAAGAAACTACAGACTTTTGAGAAGCAAGCCATCTGTATAAACTTGTTGTCCATAGTCACATGTTTGCAAGGCACAATCCGCCGACTCTTGAGCCTCAGTGCAAGCAATCAGCACGATGAGCTCGTACACAGTGTTGGAGTAAGCTTGCTTAAGAAGGAAACGGAAAGCCGAAAAACGTGTTTGGACGTACGGCATTTGGGCTACTGCACAACGAGAAAATTTGGATCTAAGAGAGTTGGACTATTGCGGGGGCTATTGCACATAGAGAAAATGTTGATCTAAGAGAGTAGGACTATTGTACTATGAGAAAATTTGAACTTACGAGAGTCGAGATACTGCAGGACAAAAAAACTTGGACCTAAAAGAGTTTGACAAAGAGAAAATTTAGACATAAAAGAGTTAGACTATTGCACGACGGGAAAATTTAGCCTTGCGAGTAGGATGAGAAAATGTACACTTAAGACAATGTGACTACCGCAAAAGAGAAAATGCACATCTAAGAGGGTTGGGCGACTGCAGCACGAGAGAATTTGCGCTGTTTTTCTAGCACTGTTGGTGTTGTCAGAGGAGAGAATTAAAAATGGGCTGGAAATGCGGTTCCTTTGAAGGAAGAAAGGAGTAAACAATTCCTTGATGAATGGCGACCTGGAAGATCACGTTGGGGATGAGAGTATTAAATTATAATTAAGCCTTATTCTTTTGATGACTGATATTTATCTGCATTATGCATTACCTTCAGTTCCTACTTCAGAACAGAGACCGGTTTCGTTACAAGGCCAACTGGTACATGAAAATCATAGCAGTTTCTTGTGGAAATTAAACAAAACGTAAACACACGATGTTGGCAGAATGCAATTTCTTAATGTTACAGGAGATAGTAGACAAAAAAAATCACCACTGGGCTTTAAAAGGGCGAGAAAATAGATGGAGGCATGTGTCACACTCAGTCGGTTCAAGATGGAAAAAAGTATCACGTGCTTCTCTGCCAGTAGGCCAATTCGCTACTTCTGGGATGAGGACTGTAACTGGCAATGGTGTAAATTTACGGACGCTTCCGATTTGTCTATTTGGCATCACTAGCGCACAGGCTCAATCTCTAGCATAGACCCGGAGTTAGGCAGAGTTCCAGTGCTTTTCCGTGCAGACTAAACTCCAGTCTAGGAGTATCTTCAGGACTTCATTTTTTTGCACAATAAGACAGCTTTTATTTTTTCCATAATAACGACATATGGAACACCAAGGTACTGTTAAGACTGTCTTACGTAAATTTACCGTCAGTCCTCAAAGTAATGTAGTCTGTAAAGCTGAAGTAATGTTATATGCGTCATATTCAGTTGACTGTGATTTACAAAACATCAACAGGAAGATTAAACAAACGGCAAATAAAACAGATACACTCCTGGTTATACCACGTTACACAATGAAGATCCAATACCGGGTGGGCGGCAGACTTCTAGTCAGTATTCCGACCCCTGCCACACACGACCGATGGTATCTGGAGTGATAAATGCAACAGCATCGGTGAGCATGAAGTGGCCGAGGTCTTGTATGGATTTTCTGCACACCGTCTGTTTTACAGATAGCCAGAGGTACAGGCAAGAAGGGTGGGGGTCTGGGCAGCGTGATTGTCGCTGTTCCATCTCCCTCTCCCAAACCGCCTGAATGGCAAATGCTTGTCAAGGAATTCCCAGACGATAGTGGCAACTTATGGACGGGTAACATCATGTTGAAAGATAACAGTGTTGCTGGAAGTCTGTGGCACCACAGCAAATTCCATCCTATCAACGTAGATGGGCAATCTTTAGGCGAAGAAAAATTGTCATGTCATGTGCAAATCTATAATAAGGTTCAGGCTGTCGCACTCCCGTTCAACAAGGGGGTGAGGCGGTATATGAACCCACAACCCTATGTTTTGTTCATGGACGTGGACTGGAATGTTAAATGTGGCCTCGACACTGAAAGAAGTCTGCATTAAGAACTGTTCAACATTGCTACTTCACGGATATCTGCATGGAAGTCATGTCATATGCGATTGTCACCTGTGTGGAATGCGTGCAAAAATTGAAGCTTGTAGCCATTCAGACACAAAATTATCTCCAACACGTTGTGGACACTTCTCCTCGCAGTCACTAATTGGTTTGTGCATTTACGTGCTTCTTCGGGCTGCGAAGACATCTCGTACAAATGCCTTCACAAAACCGACTAAGTGCTAACACAGACCTTGATATCTTCTTGTCCAGTAAATTCCCTGTTTCATTGAGCTGCTTATTCCATCTGCGAATGTTGTGTTCGTGTGGTGGGGCTCACTGAACACGCGACAACGCTCACGGTACAAACTACTCACTGACTCAAATTTTGCTTGCACTGGCAACATCGTAAACGAAGCAGTTTCCCAATTTAACAGCTCAACTCGTAACCTTGACAGCTCCCATAACATCTGTGCCACAGCAAGAACTGAAAATTTGAGATTTATATTTCATTTGCTATCTATTTCATTTTTCAGTCATGTCTGGCTGCTAAACAACAGTCCACTGACGTTCCACTATGATTTTACGGACATGCTACGTATGGATTTCCAAACGGACATAACGGTAACTTATGTCCACCAATGTGATGTGGCATGGAAATCGTTTAATGCGTGACACATTCGTTAACCCTTTGACGCCTAACGACCACTATAGTGGTCGTACTGCACTGCTAACCTCTAAACGTTGCATTTTATATATTTATTCAACAAATACAGGTACTGAATATTTTAAACATTGTATATACTCTCTGTTTTTTCCTCTTCAAAATGCAGTTTGTTTCATAATTCTAACGTACTTGGTTCCTGTTTTATTCACATTTTATACACAGGATGTGCTAAAATTTAAAAAAATAATTCCGGCGCCTAAAGGTTAAGATGTACCACGGCTGTTAAAAATAGGACACTGCTCAATGGAAATAAAATACACAGTCGAACTTGGTTATAACGCCGTGAAAGAGTGAATAATTTATGTTCTTATAGAAGTGCCATTATAACCGAGAAGGGTGCCTTATGAGGAATTCTTAGTATCATATAATATTTTGACAATATAGATGAGGTGTCGCACAAACCGATGTTGTTATAACCAATACCACACGCGCTTAGGTGCTCGGTTGAATGGACTACGTTACTATGCTAAATGAGCCGACGGAAATGACAACCGATTGCAGACAAAATAATGACCCCACAGGTACAATCCTTACATTGCATATTTATTGCAAGATGTTCAAAAGAGATAAGTGATTTAGTTATTTCAGCACAGCATGGACTTTTTCGATAGTTATCAAATAAAGAACACATTACGTGCAGTCTACAATTATTTCAGCCTGTATAGCTACGTTTCGCAAACTGGACGTTTACTAACGTAAGGTAGTTGTAATCCTACGATTCTCCCATAACATTCTGCACGCAATGTTCGACATAAATAAGAAATATAGTTAAAAGGTTTCCATTTTTACAGACCCAAGCTCATGGACTAATACTTTGCTGATGTCCGTGCAGAAACAGCAACCAACAAGCATATCGCATTTTATGTTACTCATATTGAAAGCATATATAATTTAAGATTTGTCCCGTCCTTGGACTACTTTCAGATGATAACGAAACGAAGTGATATGAAAAGTGGAGACTTCTTTCTCCGTTTGGGCATAAGGATTACAAACCGATGTGCAAGACATTTCAAGAAGTTATCAATACCAAGACGGACTCGTTTGTCTGCAGTGTAAAATATGCCCAGGCGCTTATCTTTTCAAGACAGATACTGCAAGAGTTAATCACAACTTTCAATCCAGTGTCATGTAACTGAATATAACATACTCTTCCAATTTGTTACTGTAACCTAAAAAGTTAATTTTCATCAATGTGACTAAATGAAACCACCAGACACAATAATATTCCCGTAACGTGTTACAGACTGAAATAGACGCTGGATGATAAGGTTACTTACAGAAAGCAACGAACGTTATAGTTTTTAACTGAACAGAACTATGATTATGGGTATGTTTCGATAAGCTGGGAGTAGTTTAGTCAAGAAACTCTTCTACGAGGCGCGAAGTTTATTACAGCACTCAGAAATTCCTATCGCTGCACCATATCCCGACAAAGACGTCCAAACCACCCCCGCGGGTACTTTATGTCCTTCACATCCATCTTAATGTTATCCTGGCAGCTATCACAATATCAGGAACAGTAAGGTTAATATCGGCCAAACAAGATGTAGACAATACAAGAGATGAAGGAAACGCAAAACAAAGGTCACAAGAAAGCCTGAAAGTAATAACAATAACATAAATTTTACCCACAAACAAGAAATGAGTGTAATTAAATTAATGATACCGAACTAACCTCATCACATTACGTCGTTTGCAAATTAAATCATTTAGTTTATAAAAAAAAGTAACAGTCTATGTCTTCTAATTACATAAGAAAAAGAACATTCGCAGAAGCGAGGAACATGATTAGGGATGTTCAGCCCTTAATATCTGCAGTGGATTCAGTTCGTCTCCCATGCGGTTTCTTCCCTTTATTCTTTTCCAACCAAAATGTCACACAGCTTTTATGCGCGCTGCATACCAAGCCCATCTCTTATGCAGTCGTTTTATACCAATTCATGGACAGGCTTTTAAAAGATTAGACGGGAACTGAATATTTTACAACTCTTTGAACTCTGAAAACTAACAACACCGATACTGACAACGATAATGAAATCCGGGCTATGGCCATTCCTATACTAAGGTATGTAGCCCATATTATGTACCTATGGGCGAATATTCACGCTTAACTGAGTAATGTTGACGGTATAACTATTTACAGCACTCTGCTGTTTAAATGATCTGCTTATTGTAAGGTACATGCATTAGCGGACAATGCGAGTTTGTACAATGCACAGCGTGCGAAGGTAAATATGGCTGAATGTTTGCCTGTCGTTACGTTATGCTGTTTGTTCGTCAGCAGTAAACTTTCAAGTGGTGTTACTCGACTATTGCAAGTGTGCACCTGCCGTGTTTCTGTGTAGCGCTGCCTTCAACTTCCCTGAGTTCAAGTCCAAGACACTGACAGACTGTCCTTCTGGGTGTCGAGGCCCTCCCCTCTGGGGCTCGTGACTTATTGAGTCTAACATCTTTAGTTGTAGTCACATTGGGGGGTCCTCCCTAACGAGAGGACCGATCCGTCTTGTATCCGGTGTCTTTACCTTTGTCAAATACTCATTCTTAAATAAGCACATTTTTAGATGAAGTACTAACTACAATGTGGGCCGGGATATCTCAGTCGGTATAGGGACTCGCTACAGGCTGGACGTTCCGTGGATCGAATCCCGGTGGGGGTGAGCTTTCCGTGCCCGTCCAGACCGGCCCTGGGGCCCACCCAGACTCGAACCAACATAGTTTGTTTCCGAACGCTACTGCTAACACGCGTTCAACTGCATGGGCTACATAAAGAAATATGCCGATAGTGGGACTCGAACCAACACAGTTTGTTTCCCAAGGCTACTGCTAGCACGCGTTCAACTGCCCGGGCTACATAAATAAATAAGCTGATAGTGGGACTCGAACCAACATAGTTTGTTTCCGAAGGCTACTGCTAGCACGCGTTCAACTGTCTGTGCTGCATAAAGAAATATGCCGATAGTGGGACTCGAAAAAACATAGTTTGTTTCCGAAGGCTACTGCTAGCACGCGTTCAACTGTCTGTGCTAAGCCTGCTGACTATAAGAACGGAACGGTCCGGTCGACTCATACATCTCTACCCTAGCAGCATAGCTAGAAAGCCTCGCGCCTAGTAAAATTAATGAAGTTTAATTAATGTTTTAATTTCAAATTAAGCAAGTGTTTTGTTGTCTTCTGTTAATATATACGCGGTGTGATCGATTATAATGAATGGAAGACAGAGAGACGCCACGAATGCGCAAATATGGGGAAAGTAAAACAACTCGAATTATGATGGCAACTGTACCGCATGTCACTGCCTGAGCGGGACGTACGAAATATCACGCCGATGGATTTTTTTTATAAAGTTTTATTGCGCCTTCGGTGTATACAAGATGTACAAAGATAAATTACAAAATTGTTCCTGTAACAAATTTCAATAAATATTTGCACTATGGTACAAGTGGAAATGAGTAATACGTATATTGATATGAGTGTAAATAACGGCAGTGAAAAATGAACAGGAAAAAACACTGCGGCTTCGATGGATTTTTGTTCGACTGAGTGTGCAATGTGTACCGGGTCTCTTTCCCGAGGTAAAGTGACCGGGGCCTGGCGTTAATCACCCACCCCATCTAGCGCCCAGGTTAAGATTATAACTGTAATTCTACTGACCCTCTGAACCTTAGTGGCCTGTTATAGGGTGACCGTTACCTTCACTAATTACAATGGCCGGCATATATATGCTGCACGTTTTACGCAAGTCCTTTCGTCAGTCTAGGCTTTGTCAGGCAGACGATGGCGTCATCTTACGTGCCGTACGCTGCATATAACGACAGTCGGGTCATTACAACGGTCGTACGCTTCACCGCCGCCACGTTTAGGCCTCTTACATATCATCTGATGGACTTTACGCTGTCAATTGCTGTGAACACCATTTCGTATGGTTGCGGCTCGCTGCCTGCATAATTGTTTGATGAAGTCATACACAGAATTTTGAAAGCCACGTGCAAACTGCGGGGTGGCACGGACCTTGGACGGTTGCCAGCAGTGACGAGAACCTCGCCTTGTATTCGTAGATGCCTGCTGCAATTCATGGGCTTAATGTAGGGCTAATTTAGTGTTAGTGCATAATCGCTTGCTTTTGTATGTTCTGAAGCCTTGACTTCGATCGTTTTTACACGAATTCAACCCTGTAATCGTTCTCAAATATGACTTCGGGATATTTCACTTGGTTTACAAAAGAGATGACCTTCTATTCAACGTAAAGATAGCGCCGACCGATCTTTGCGCACAAGAGAAATAGTTGGTGTAGGTCTAAAGATACGCATGTGGTGTTTGGGGGTGTAATTTATATGCAAATGTACAAGGCAGAGAACAGGACGGAACCTTGTGGTACCTCTGCTTGCATTCCGCTTGACGCAGACATTTCGCCTTCAGCCCAATCTCCGAATTACAAGTTTCAAAGAAAAGAGTTAAACGAACTTAATTGCCCTGACACAAATTCGATGTTGATATTGTGTGCAGAAATCCAGAGCACCATATACATTCCTTAGCGGTGTTATTAAAGTTACAAGGTCCGCAGGCCTCATGCATTTAAGTGTCGTGCTGTGACGTGTATAAAATCAAAATTGACTTTCTCCATGCAAATTTATTCCCATAATATGCCTTGGAAGAGTCTGTACGTCGGAGAGAATAGTCTATGTCAATTATAACGACCAATCTGTAACAGAAGTTTAGTTCCTTTTCCATAATAATAATAATAATAATAATAATAGTGTATTATTGGAGCACTGGAATCCCCTGAAAATGACTCATTTCGGGCATATTGAAATATAACGAAGCACACATTAAAATTATGCACGAACGAGTTACTTTTAATGGCATTATTGTAACTTTATGCTTGTCTGGAACACAAAGGTAATATCCTCAATTTTAGAAATCTATCACGGCCCTCTAATGCTATGAAGTTCGACTGTATCTTATTTAAGTCTACGTTTAATGACTGTTCCGCATGCTGTTATTACTGCTGGTGCAGCAACTACAGGCTGCAGAGAAGTGATTTAGCCCAGTGAACGGTTACGGCTGACCTCTGCGTATGGCCAATCAGCTGTGGGTGTCCTGACCTCGAGATGACCTCGTGTGTCGTCAAGTATTATGCCTGAACATGATTCAGATATAAAACAACCAGCGGGAAATTATTACTTTTCTAAACATGACAATTCTCTCCTTCAACTCAATGCCATTTAAATAAATTACGTCTGCTTCTCTTTTTCTTTTAAATATAGGGTGACTCATAAGACTTACTTCTTCAAGTCACGACCATGTGCTCGTAATCCTCTTTGCAATTTTATTTTATCTGCCTGATTTCCACAATTATGACATCGCAGTCTTTACAACCACCCACTCCAAGCGCTTATTCCCTACTCATGTTGCTATTAAAATAAACTGTACTGCATTAATTACATTGCTTGTTTATTATCACACTCTTGTGACTACAGGCGTATATTTCACTAGTCCATACATGAAATTTCTCCTCCCCACTAACCCCAGCCTTTCCTTTTATAAACAAATCGTACCGATAATATGAAATTCCTTCAATCTCTTTAATATTTGTTGACACATGAAGGGCAGTGCAGTTACTAAAACAAAACACTTGACTACTTTACTTAGGACTAAATCAAATTTTATAAAAACAATTACGTGACACCGCATAAAATTTCCACTATTCTGAGCAGACATCGAAAAATAGCCACTTTGTACACTAAACGGTAGCCAAGCAAGAAAACCACATGAACGTAAATCGCTGTATGCAATTCCAGCCCGTATTTACCCCCGAAGTTCCGAAAAATTAATTTTAATAGCAGCACCATACTTATTGTTTTGTTCGATCAGCAAGCAAAATTTTGTTATGATTATATTGTTTCCTTCATGGGACATACATTTCTGGTTCACTCAGTTTCCTTATTTTAATCTTCCTTAGAAGACACTGCGAAGAATGCAAAGTACCCAGTCATTCATTCTACTCTTACTCCAAGCTTTCTCTTCTAACACCTTACTATCAAACGTTAATTTTTTTACCGCAGATAGCAACCTATAGTTTCATACGACACGTCGCGCCTTACTCATTAGCTTTTCTACAGAATAAGAAGTAATAAATAGTCCGTTACGATGAAACTATGAAGTCCTGCAATCTTTTCTTGATTCTGTCATGAAAATAATTTCAAGACTACGTTTATAGTCCGAGTGCCCTGCTGACTTGTCATAATTCCTGAATAAATCGAAGTATTTTAGTGGAACTTGGTGTGAATATCGATCACTACATAACACTTCTAGTTTACAAGTACTATTGATTTACTAGTCACGTACCATTCACATGGTGGGCTACCGTAATATTTCAGCGCCACTCCACAGATTCCTTATTCCTTAGAGCCACGAGTTAATTTCCTTTGTTTCTGCCATGTGATGTATCATACTGTACTGTATGAATACACTCAGCCTTTAATTCACAGAAAATATCCTATTTCTATTACATTATATGGGTGGCGCTCAGCTGTTTTTGCGGCTTCGATACATACTTGACATAAAACTAGGATGTGACTCACTCATTTAATCACTCACACCAAGGGAATGCTGAAGGCAATCACCACTTCAACGCGAAGTTGGCCCATCGATGCTGTGAATGATGCCTAGGACTAGGCGTGAAGCGATGCGATGGGCACTTCTGGCTTTTCGCGCCATCCGGCGAGTTGTCTAGTGAGATGCAGCGTGCTGGCCACACACTTTTAAGGAAAACGTAATATGCCTCTAGCTTCTTACAAAATCACACGCTTTAAGATACCTTGGCAAAATAAATTTTTGTTACTACTACTTATTTCATATAATACAATCATCAAGAATAACACTATGATTACTGATGTGCCTTTTGAATACATGTTACAAAATTCTTATCAGCGGGATTCATAATTTTAAACAGTTCTATCAAGAACAACAGCATCAACAATAGTAACAGCACTCGACAATTCCAAGGCCTTAGTGTGTACGTCACAGAGAACATTGTTGTATTATATGCTCGACACTGAACTCTTTCTTCGGCCTCAGCCCGTCCTTCACAGATAACACAGTATCTCAGTTATTAAACCTGAAGTTTCGTTCTTATCGCGTACCTCACCGAGGAAACAGCAACAATGATAAACATAGAAGCGAAATGTGTTTCACTCAACCACTTACTAACGCAAGGGTATATATAAGGTGCACTGTCATCAAAGGCCCCAGATAGATATTTACTTGAATTTCTGAGATGGAAGCGATATTACGCCAGGTAATGTATTAATACATAATGAAATTTAGTATGATAGTAGGTATTTCACCAGTTTGCATCTCTCTTTAAAGTATGCACTTTTTTTATAAGCTAAAACAACAAAATAACGAATGAGGATATGCTTAGCTTTCGGTTCGATGGCGATAACAAAGAAATCACCATAGTCAGGCATACAGAATTCTGTACAAAAGCATACCATACACACATCCACGAATTCGGTGTAAAATATTGCTTCCATGTGAGAATTAAAACGTGGAGAAGTTGCGAAACCCCGAGGTTATATCTAACGAATTTAACATGCCTGATTGACACCTACACAGATACAAATTATGTATATAAATTAGTAGGGTAACCAATGTACAGACAATATTAAGGAAATTATGTAATTATGTAAATGAATCACTGAATTGTATGATTATTACAGTGTAGGTCCTGATAGGTTTTCCATATAGTTGTAACATTTAAAAGATTTTTCTTATGTTTTACTTACCGTGCATCTCAGTACAATCTTAGCAATTGACCAACTTAATGCACAAATTCTTGTTTTATAACAAGTTTATTATATTCCTCGCACAAACCAGTGCCGGGCCACATGCTGCACTGGCCCGGCACTGGTTTGTGCGAGGAATATAATAAATTTTATATACATGGGTCCGTGCATCGTGAATCGAATTTTATAATTTTCCAACAAGATGCGACTTATTCAGTTTATTATATTTCTGTAGGCAGCTCTACATGTTTTGGGTGTTGACATCCATCATCAGGAGCTAGGACAACTGTAAATACAGCTTCTGGTATTGATTAACCGGATCTGTTACCATCCGCTCTCGTTGTTGAGTTGGAACTGATTCATGTGTATCGTACGGTAGGTATAATCAGTTCCAACTCAACAACGAGAGCGGATGGTAGCAGATCCGGTTAATCAATACCAGAAGCTGTATTTACAGTTGTCCTAGCTCCTGATGATGGATGTCAACACCCGAAACATGTAGGGCTGCCTACAGAAATGTAATAAACTGAATAAGTCGCATCTTGTTGGAAAATTATAAAATTCGAATATAACAGTAATAAACTTATTATAAAACAAGAATTTGTGCATTAAGTTGGTCAATTGCTAAGATTTAAAAGAAAGAAGAAGCAATGATTTATTCTCATAATTTGCTGTTTTATACAGTCGTTTGGATCATTAATTCTATGGGATGCCTCCTAATATTCTTGTTCGTAGAGAGACGAGTAATTTGGAGAGAATTATTGCTTATGAAAAATATACACGTTTAGTCATGAAGGACTGCATCACGTTCAGAACTTCAACAGCTCGCCATGATGTCACTATTCAACAACTGACCGCAAATCCAAGGTCCCCGTTAATGTCCGTAGTATTAAAAATCGAAAGTTAAATAAATAAATAAATAAAACTGAGCTCCGAGCAGAATTTACGCAGCCTACCGTCCTACGGCATAAGACTGTCACACTTATGTATTACTATCGCAATCTTATCATTGCAAACCGTGTAATTACATGTTTTGCCACTGTCACATTTGTGGGGTGTAACTTCACAGTTCGTGCGGTCGCCATGCTGATAACGGTTGGCTTATTAACAATATTTCTTACGTATGAATATAAATATTCATGTGGTCTTTCCTCATACCAAATTTCACGCGTTTAGTTACGCTGGTTCATTCCATATGCCCAGCGGCGTAGTTAAGTTTTTGGCGCCCGGGGAGAGTAATCGCAATGGCCGCCCCTAACAGAAATTACGACCTTTTAAAAAATCGCAATTATTTATTGAATTTCCTAGTATTTGTTTTAATAATTTAGAAATTGTGGAGCACACGAAATCATTTTTTTTTTTAATTAAAGTGTTCAATTTGCTGCCGTTTGCTGCCCCTTGGACTCTGCCGCACCATCCAGTCCTCCCCTCCGCCAGCTACGCCCCTGCTTATCCCCATCAAACTCGACGAGAATGAAATTTTCGCATCTCCGCTTGGTATTTTACATTTTACAAAAACAATCGTTAGGGAGAATATTTTTAGATAGGGCTATTTATACCTATTCGTCTACTCCATGCAGCAGAGTCTTTTCGCAAAGCAAAACCGTTCTCAGTTAATCAAGAAATTCCCATCATTTTATGGAACCCGAAGGTTCATTACCGCTTTTACAAGGACCTGCCACCAAAACCCTGTATGCACCTCTCCTCTCCACCCTGCAGGCCTGTTTATAGCAATACATAATCCCAAGAAACTACATTAAGCATCGTTTTTCCGTCGTGTTGTTATTATTGGTTGTAGGTAATTAAATCTTACGGCGTTTCGGTGGCCTTCAGTGACATGACATTCATACCAAGTTTCGTGAAATTCGGTCACATTGTTATGATGTTGAAATGAAACACACGCACGCACACACGAGCACACACCGAATAATACGTCATGTATGTCTCCAAGAAGGAAAGTAAGCTTACAAAGCTTAGCAGACATTGCGTATGATTCTCAGAATATATAGGTTAAGTTTCCGATGCATAGGATTATGCAGTTAAGTCTGGAGTAAAACCTTGCCCTACTGGGAAAACATGATCATTCTGACTTCGACAGGACTACAGCAACAAGGAATCATGCGTAATAGCCTGTAATGCTGTATGCGCCAAATAACATAAAATTCAATTTCATTTCCCTAGTAGTAGTAGTAGTAGCAGCAGCAATGCATGCCTAACAAAATACTAAGTACCTGACAGAACTTAAGTACATGCAGCAGAGTCCTTCCTGAAGATTAAGATGTCCTCAATTAGTCAAAAATTACCTGAATTTTAAGGAACACGAAAGTTCAGTGCCGTGCTCACAAAAGCCCGCTACTTTTCCCTGTCCTAAACCAGATGAATCCATTGCACAAAATCGCACCTCATTACTTTAAGAACCATTTTAATATTATCCGCCCATCTACCCCGAAGTATTTCATGCGGTTCCATTCCTGTAGGTTTTGAAACTAAAATCCCATATATCACTGGTTATTAGGTGAAGGTCTGATGGGTTCTATTTGCTACCATGTGCCATGTATACGTCGAAGTCAGAATAAATTTCGAATTTCTCGGCATCGGAGAATTTATTTAATTTACTTTATTTCTGAAAATGCTCCGTACACTCCGCAGATTGCTGTGTCATTATATACATTAAACTAAGCGTAGTATAGCGTAGGAAAATGGTATTTAGTCAAACAAAACTGTGTCCAAATAGGTGCATTTAGTGACTATAATGGGCAACTACATGTTTCGGCCTGTAATGGCCATCTTCAGGTTGTATTAGGAGAACTTAACTAAGGCAACCTGAAGATGGCCAGTACAGGCCGAAACATGTAGTTGCCCATTACAGTCATTAAATACACCTATTGGAATACAGTTGTGTTTGACTAAATACCATTTTCCTAGTTTCATGCACACAAAGGGGATGACACACTTCCTAGATTCTGTAGTATAGCTTGTTTTATAACTTGTCAATCCACCATTTATTTCATCTTTAGTTTCCTTCCTTTCATCTCCTGTCGTTCTCATGTCTTTCCATCTTCCTCTGTTACAGCACGTGGTAGCTCTGAAAAATTTACGCATTCTAACGTTCTAATTCAACTCTACAGCTCAACAGTTCTAACATTTTCCCTGTCACAAGCTTCTTTGCTGAAACGAGACAAGTTTCTCCCATCAGTCCATATTCTTTGCACAGTAACATGTGCACAGCACGGCCGTGAAATTGTAAATGTTCTTCAGGAGATAGCAAGTTCCCCAGAAACGTAGGTAACGTTTATGAATTTACCGAAATGATATTTACAGAGAGCGCTTAAATATTTTACGTCGCACCGTTCCAAGTGGATCACAGAACACGGTTGCCAGCAACCGAAGTGTGCGTCTCACGCAGCAGGCAGCAGTACTTACTTACTTAATTACTCCATGGAGCAGTCCTTCTTGAGAAGCTAACTGGTTCTGCAGCTAGTCAAGAAATTCCCCGCACTTTTTAGAACCCGAAAGTTCACCACCGTTTTCACAAGTGCCCGCCATCTGTCCCTATCCTGAGCCAACCCCATCCAGTCTCCAACCCCTCCCACTTCCCGAAGATCCATTTTAATATTATCCTCCCATCTACGTCTGGGTCTCCCCAACGGTCTCTTTCCCTGAGGTTTCCCCACTAGAACCCTGTGCACGCCTCTACCCTCCCCCATACGGGTCACATGCCCCGCCCATCTCATTCTTCTCGATTTTACCACCCGCACAATATTGGATAAGGAGTAAAGATCCCTAAGCCCCTAATTATGTAACTTTCTCCATTCCCCTGTTACCTCGTCCCTCTTAGACCCAAATACTCTCCTCAAAGCCCTGTTCTCAGACACCCTCAGCCTACGTTCCTCCCTCAATGTCAGCGACCAAGTTTCACACCCATACAGGACAACGGGCAAGATTATAGTTCTATATATCTTGATATTTAAATTTTTGGAC
>Ga0123355_10007694_pt1 | contig 16187 bp, 8 predicted proteins | sample TergutEmb28metaG_3_FD_89872 | JGI IMG/M metagenome (GOLD analysis project Ga0123355, IMG submission 89872) | Embiratermes neotenicus P1 segment gut microbial communities from Petit-Saut dam, French Guiana - Emb289 P1 | ecosystem: Host-associated > Arthropoda: Insects > Digestive system > Gut ...
ATATGTGTTACATATACAAGTGTGTATAGAGTGTCTGTAATATAAATGTTTTTTAGAAAAAAAAATATATACAAATAGAATATATATATATATATATATATATATATATATATATATAAGGCTTCCCAACAGTTCGTACGTTTGCCTTTCTGACATGTCTTTAATAATTGTAATGTGTGTGTATATATATATATAAATATTAATATGTGCATATATATATTATCCGGCCGAAGCTGTCGGATTTTTAGGGCGAAAAAATCCTCAGCACGCCTTCCTTCGGAGGGGATGTAAAGCCGTCGGTCCCATGTCGTAGATTTGCGGCATGTAAAAGATACCTAAATTTAGGTGGAATTCGGAATTTAGGCAAAATTACTAGCGGACAACTTTCTCGCCCACAGTTCCACCTTTCACTGCTAGGATCTCTCTCGTCGTTGCGGACGGGGGCACCTGGCGGCTAAAGTGGGAACGTCCAAAGGCGGGGGAAAGCAATGGCAAACTACCCCCAAGACCTTGCCCATGATGTAGTGTACCAGAGCCATACCGGTCACATGACTGGGCTCTGGTTCCTGCCAATCCCGGCCTTCAAGTCTGAATACTAATGAATGAATATATTATTGTTCCATATTCGTGTCTATTCCGTGAAATGTACAAAGCATAGGCTGACAAAGGGATTTCGGTTCTTATATCATTTAAATGCTCTTTGTGTCTTACATTCATATATTTGCCTGACATCCAACATATACACGTACATTATTACATGCATTACGTGTATTACATACTCGTTTGTATATTCCATTTGGAATTTTAATATTATGTTTATCAGTTTATTGTTATTATATGGTATTCGTTGCTCGAAAAGCAACGTTCAGTTTGGGCTGCTTAAAGAGGTAGTAATAGCCATCACCAATCTGTTTGAGGAATAGAATTTTTGTGATTTCGGTAACACAGTGACAGCACACAGCATTCTCCTGACACTGTAACGCATAACAATGCACCATGCAACCCAACTGAACAGAACCGCCATTCCTACTCTGCCGTCGTTACGTCTGGCCGATTTCAAGAAAAATCACCAGTTGCTCAGTGACACTAATTCTGATGCAGTATCGCACCACAACACCCCCTCACACACATACAGACAGACGCATTTTTTCCATCTACCCACTGTTCTCATATTGCTGGGTTACTAAACACAGTGCAGGAATGTCTGGGCAGTGTGAAGTGTGGCCTGTGCGCTCCTAGGGGTCCATGGATGTTAAAAATAATGTTGCTACTGAGAGTGTATGGGAGAACAGAGGTGCAGCTGCACTCACTTTTGGCCTCAGCGTCGACCGCTTTGTGCCAGATAAAACCACGTTTAGTTTAACAGAAGCAACAGGAACCAAGAAGGAATTTAGACTATTTTAACAAAGACAAAGTTGTGTGCGTCCGTCAGGAAGACGGAAAAGGTACATTTTCTGTTGCCCCTTATTGTAGTCAGTAGACACAAGCAATTAACTAATATTTGTCTTCTCGGACCTACAAAAATGTAGACTGAGCCGTATGAAACTTGTCTGTTTAATTGCGCTGTGCAAAGTTTCATGTTTCGATTCCGAAACGAATGTCCGGCAATTCAAAGACACCCTTTAGAGCGCAACAACAATCTCTAGAAATTATTGTGCCATATTTTAGTCAGTTCTCAAAATTTTCTTTTGAAAATTCTTTCGTTAATTTATATTTAGAATGTTATGTTTTTTCGTTCAAGGTTTTTTCTTATTATTGTAACTGGATAGCAAAGTGTATTGACAGCGGGAGCCAGTGAATGCGCCAAACCAAGTTTTAAACAGGAGTTAATTGTTGAAGGCAGTGAAAAAAATAATATCTGGAAATGATCTCCAAACGACAGACTACAGTTTTAAGTGCAGCAAATTATGGATTGTCCGTCTGCCTGTACGAACCCTGTTCCCGTAGCGGGAACAGGGCGCAGGACCCCCTGGACAGAAACACTGAAGCTGCTTCTACATGTTTCAAAATAATTTCAGTTGAAACATAATTTAAATTTACGTGCTTATTTAATTGCGCCTTCTTTAAACTTTTTACATTTCTTATATATTTTCCGTTAGTTACCTCCCTTATACAACGCCGTCGTCACAGAGACGCCATTTTGAGACCCAACTAGAACAGACTGTCAACGTAACAGCTCAATACAACACTCTCTATGCTGTCGAGCGCGCACACAAATTCCATTCAACTTATCGGTTATCAGATAAGATAACAATAAATATATGATTCCTACCTATGTGATAGTGCATTGATTGGAAGGACCTGGTGCACGAACGTTGTCATTTCAAGGTGAAAATTTATTACAGAAAATTAATCACTCGTGTGTTATTTATGTATGTATACATAAGATCTTTTGTTTCCATTTCTTTATCATTTTCTATATGGTTCTAAATTTTGTTTGCTTATGTTCAATTTTGTAAATTTTGAATTTCTATTCTTATATGATCTTATCTTTAAATATGTTCTGTGTATTCTGTCTCATTGTGTTGTTCTTGGTGTTGTTTTTGTGTAAATGTTTACTGTACTGCTGCCACCGGATATCAACCAAATCGCAGTTATCAAATGTCTCGTCGTCATATATATATATATATATATATACATATATATATTTATATATGTTCACGCAGGCTATTAAAGGAAGAATCTCTGCTGCAGATTGGCAGACAGTGTAACTGCAGGTGTTCCTATCTGCAGAAGTTACGATCCGAATTGCTTCTGTAAGCTAACTGCTGCTAGGTAAGTGACACATGCCTGCTAGAGAACGATGAACTTGCTGACCAGTGGCACAGCGTTTCAAGGCGCTCCATATCACCTGCCAGCAGCTCCGCACCTCTGAACAGCTCCGAACTCCCACCGACTCCTTCTTTCTGCTCCGCCATGAATTCAACATTCTCTCACATCTGCCCGATCATTTATGTACCTGAGTTCAACTTGACCCCTCCAGTTACCTGCAGTACCACATCAACCAACCCACAATTGCACGGCGCACTGCTGTCACAGTAATTGCATCGTGACACTCCACCGTTAGCCTACACTGACATATTGCAAGCAGTTCTGGTTGTCTTAACTCTGTTTATCACAACTTCCACGCAAATTTCCTGCTCCAAACAGTTGCTTATCTTCCCATTTGCTGCAATTGTAAGTTGTGACGCTGTGTGTTTTTTATGTGTGTGTGTGTTTGTGTCGTGTGTGGACTATAGCAACAGGAAGACTGCATATCAGGTCGTTGTATTCGTATTGCAACAGCCATTGCGACAAAGCCTAAAACAATTCAGACGGTATCACGCTCTGATTTTTCAAACAGTGTAGCAGCATAGTCACGAGAGACGAAAATAAAATACAGTACGAATTTGTAGCCTGCATTTGATGGAGACAATGCTCTTCTCTCCGAAAGTTTGCGGGTTCTATTCCCGATGTTGTGATGAAAAATTTTGAATGACGTAATTCTTCCTGCCACCCTATGGGGTTTTACCAGGCTGTATCAGGTAAAGATACCAGGAATAATTCCCGGGTTGGGAGTGTAAAAGCGGCCGGTGCTTAGGGTTGAAAACCTTATCGCCATCATGTGTTCTCATGAAATCTGGGAGCCTGAAGTTCCTAGATTCCCCGGAAATTTCCAGAGTTGTAATGGAATTGATTTACTTTTTTACTTATCTTATACATTCATTTCAATTAGAATCGTGCCAGTAAGTCAATTTAGGTACAGATAAAATCAGTAGAGTGTGTTATGTTGGAATCTATGAAATGAATTTGGCGTGGTTCAAATCCAGGTACTGTTCCTGCAATTGTGTAGAAGACGTTAGCAAACCGCTATTAAAGACATCATTTTGGATGGTCTCATGTTAGAGAAATGACTTCCGGAGTGCCCTACAATCAACAGTTTGGCTTCACCATTCAGCGGTCGGTTAAGGACAGAAACATTGACACAGTTTTGACACCGCACTTTTGCAGTCTGTACACAAACATGTCAGTCCGTGACTCTGATTCGTCTCTAAGATGTACATTCGTAACGTGGGCCGTGTTCTGTTGGTGTTCCTCTATGCCCATGCTGCATACGGACGCTGCGTCACGTTTGCATGCACGTGCCACGTACAGCACTGCACTGTGTGGCAGTTCGAGAGGCGGCGAAGTAGTGCAAACTGATGCGTGAATTCTTATTATTCATTTGTTTTGATGATTTCAAATTTTCGCCTTGTTCTGAATGTTGTATTCTTTCTTTTGGGTGATATACAGGCTTCTGAAATACATGCGCCATCGTTTCGGAACGTTCTGTCTATTCCATCTTCATGGGTGCTGTAAGCAGGGCGAGCCAATCCAAACCAAACCAACCTAAGCCAAGTCAATGCAAGCCAAGCCAAGGCAATCCAAAGTGTTAACTGCGGCGGGAATCGCAATTCGTGGTTGTTCCTGCGAGGTAGAGGCTCCACCGGGCAGTAGGGAGCTCCACAGTCGACGCAGCGGGGAGCGTTTACGCATTTATTCTTCTTGTTTCAAATGCGCCTGCAACGCTTGCACTGCAGTTGGTCTATTGTAGCTACGCACGACTCATCCGCACACTCGCAGACCGCAGATTTCGGTAAACGATCGCACTTTCGGCATCTCAGGCATTCACGCCACTGAAGCAATGAAGTGTGGTTGGTAGGGCTGTCCTTGTCGGGTTCGGATCGCGACGCATTAATCGCAGCTTCGTGACTCCCTAGGCTCTTATTTTCAGGGATTCCAACTCCTCTCGGTCGAAGCTCTGATGCATAGCCCTACTCATATTCTTTACTACAAGCCGCACACAGCCGTCATCCGGGAGGTCAAAGGTGTCGAAACTCATACCATCCTTTCCATCAAGGGAACGTTGTGCGCTGCCCGAGTCGCTGAATCCGTAATCGGTGGACGGGACAACCATCAACTTCTGACCCTTTATTTCCGCCGTCACACCGCCAGGACAGGACGACCACAAACAAGACAAAGGAAAAGTATTCACCAAACCATAAAATGGAAATGGGTTTCTTATTGGGAAGTTCACCTTCTGATAGGCAAGCGTTAACGGCCTGGGCGTGGTGAGTGATGCCAACCGGCGTGTCAATTCAAAGGCCCAGGCATGTCATTATACATGCGCCTATTTTTTGTCTCGGCTGAGATACCTGGTACGGACGGGAACGATTCGATGGCTGTGAGCTTTAGCTAACTACTTAGGTGAAGCGCGGCTACGTAGTCGAACAGTAGAGCCATGTACTTTAACCCTCCCTCGTATGATCCGAGTTGCTGGCTGCCGACAGAATCTTGTTCGCCCGCGATTGATGAAATAGCTGGCAGAATCGCGGACGCAGCGCCAGGTGCTGGACACGTGTTGGAGGGCTCGATCGAGATTCGCGACCTTGCAAGTTCTTTGGCTTTGCACTTGCTCACGAGCTGAATAGATGTTCGTTGGGAGGCTCTGGCCCCGCTTCGAGATGTGGTGCTGCGGCTCCCAGCAGGCACCGCTGTTTCCTTCTTCCTCCGAGATACAGCCAACCTAAAACCATTAGGAAGGCCGGCGAAAGCTGTAATGTAGAAATAGCCTTAATGAAATCTAACACTTCCTGCCTCAGCAAGATGCGTAGGCAGGGGTATACCGACAAATGCTCCTGTCACTCCTTTGTTGTAGCTCTGTTGAAAACCAAATTTAGAAACCAATCCGATCATTAACGTGTCTATCCAGTTAACCTAGGCTGATAGTTTTCAGGATCATCCCTCCAAGTCGATCACCAACAGACTCTCCAAATAACTCAGGTCAATTCAAGCCAATTGTTAAACGGGGCGGAGATTTTCGTCAGGCGCAAGTCGACGTCCCGCTGTCTGTAAGCCATTCCTGCTTTTGAGCGTAAGGCTTGGCTCTGAAACAGACTTAAACTCTAAGAGGGAAATACGCTTACAATAACGATTTTAATGTCAGGCCGAGGGTCTTGACTGGTTATGCCAAAGGCTACGGCCTTGGTTGCCCTTGACTAATTATGGGAGGGAAAAACTTTGGTTGGTTGGCTGTCTCGGTTCTGAGCCCAGACTGGCTTTTTCGCAAACTAGAGTTTTGCGCTTATGTGAATCCGCCGCGCCTGGAAGAAGGATTGCGGTTCGTGACCCACCTTTGCATCGTAAAACCTAGCATTTGCATTGCAACTGAGGAAAAATCGCACAAAAGCCTTACTCACTGTAACCAATTGGCGATCGGGTGATCAAAGACGAACGCGATTCCTTTAGTTGATTTACCATCTCTGGCGATGGGCTCGACTTTCCTACTCTCCCCTGCCGCCCTTGGTTTTCGCGTTAGGCGACGGTTTTATCTCTCGGCAGCGTAAGTATCTGCCATATTGACTTAATATGGTGTTCTCTACATCAGCTAGCTTTAAGTCAAAACTTTCAGTCAGGGCTCAGATTTGTGAGGCAAATAGCGGAACACCCAAATCCTCTTGTATCTGTCTGTTACTTACGTACCAGGGGCAACAGTATCGAGGCGAAAGCGAAGGCAATTTGGTTGTATCAGCCGTAGCATCCGAACGTAGTTGCCGCAGCGGACCTCCTCGCGGGGCAAGCATAATCCTTCGTGGGGTGGATGAGCTGCTTATAGGCAGTACTCCGTTCCTGACGGGGAGGTCACTCTTCTATATCAGTAGGGGACGCAGCATACCCAGCGTTTGAGCAATCCTCTTCCTGACCTGACAGATGAGAGGCGACAAGGTGAGTCGTGTATCTAGGGTTACTACCCAGATAACGAATTGTTGTGACCCATTATAGTGGTTCCCCGAAACTTTACTGGTCGAGCTGAATGAAGCAAGAAAAAGGGTTAAATTGTTGAAGTATTTGTAGCGAAACTTTTGGGTCGAAAAGAGTCGGAATCAATCATGAGATTGGGTGACGGAAAGGCGCGAGTCCGAGCAGAGAAACAGGCTGTGGAGTTCAAATAATATAAGTGGCGGCCAGTTGTACGAATGTGACTGAGAAACAGAGTTGTGTCTGAGTGAGGTAGGAGATTGGTCGAATAATACTGATCGAAATACTGTGTTTCAGGTAGATTTCTTCTTTCTTCAATCACGCGTACGTCCATATATTTACACTCAGCATGGAGACTACGTCGTCTGACATTTGGAAAAGCGTCCTGACACAGCTGGAGTGTCCTGTTTGCAAGGAGTACGTTGTACCTCCCATCACCTCCTGTCTGGGTGGCCACAATATCTGCAACAACTGCAGACCGTCATTCTCAATTTGCCCAACCTGCAAACAGAAACTCTTGGAAACCAGAAATTTCCGTCTGGAGAAACTGTTGATGCAGATTAAGTTTCCTTGCCGATACAGTAGGAATGGTTGCAAGGACGCCATCCTTTATAATGCGTTACGCGAACACGAAGCCATATGCGGCTACAGTCCACAGACGTGTCCTGTGGACTACCTGTGGCTCAAAATGATATGCACTTGGACTGGAATTTCCAAAGACGTGATAAAACACCTTCATACAGCGCACAAGGATCTCTGTGAGGATTACAATGATCAGCACTTGCTCCTTCTACCATGTTCCAATGCTCCTATTTACCTCTTCAAGTTTTTAATTGCATACAACGAAATTTTCTGTTATCGCTTGATAATTCAGTGTGGTATAATTTATGTGGTTCTGCATTATATTGGGTCGGCCGAAAATGATTCCAAATACCAGTACGCAGTTATTGTCAGGAATAATGAGGACATGGAATGTGTTGTGGTGACAGATTTGGCCAGAAGATATACTGAAACTGATGACCAAACTTTCTTCCCAAAAAACTGTTTCAAACTGCACTGTGACCACATTGAGCGTTTTAGAAATGAAAAGGGCGAGTTGTCTGTTATGATGAAGATACTGAGGGTCGATGACTGATTGTTGCATGGTGTTGGGAACTAAGCAAGTTTATGTCCTCCACGTGGCACATAAAGTACATCTGAAACCCACACACATGCACATGTATATATACAGGGTGTCCCTGGAGGAATGAGCCAGACTTCGGGAGAGTGTTCCTTATGTTAAAGTATACCGATATAATCCGAAACACCTATATCCAATGTTGAAAATTTACGCAGATAATTTCCAGAGAATTTTGAATATTTTGACAGCTATTACACACTTATTGAGTACCAAATACATATTAAAACTGGCAGGAATATGTTGTTTCTATAGTGCTAATATCTGTACTTAACCTGTAATTAATGTATGAGTGACATAAAGCCGTTAAAGTGTACTGCATAAACACCCGAATTAACGGGTTAGTCGTTTTTAGGTTTCCAAGCACTTTACATGGGCACACAGGCAGGATGTTGACTACATTCCAGTTTCAAGGACATGTACAGTACACAAGTAATGCGTCAGGTGAAAAGGTGCAGTACGTGGAACCGCAAGAAGACCGCACTTTTCTCTGGCACTTATCTCCGTAACCGTTCAACTTTGGGGGTAAGTATTTTGGGTTATATCGGTATACTTCAACATAAGGAACCCTCTTCCGAAGTTTGACACATTTCTCTTGGGACATCCTATATATAAATAAATATGGGTTTCCGCCTTGAAATTTATACTTTGTGAAGTGAATTCATTAACGCAATATACCTGCAAAAACTGTACACAATTATTTAATTGTAAATATGTAATTACATTATAGACTCACTACATTGTGACAGAGTTAAGGGGCATTATTTAAGCATTATGACAGCTAATCGCTAGTTGAATTTTGATGTTGCTGAGGAAACAAGTCTTGTGCAATTTAATGCTGGGTAGTTTGAGTGGTTCATGATGATTCGAAGAAGTTTTGTTTCCCAATATCCAAGTGTCTATCAGTGAGGATGATATCACTGAGTTCCTTTGACACGTTGCAAACAACAGAATGTCATGGCATACGTAACTTTCCTAGTCCCACACATTATGAGATTTGATTGCTACAAAGAGACTGTGCCTTAGAAATTCTTTCCCATTGTGAATCATCCTTGAGATTGATATCGTTGCGCGGGCCTTGCATAGTTGTAGCAGTACCTGAGAGGGTAATTAATACTCCATACCATTGGTATACAAACTTTCCAAAGATATATGAACCCCCTTAAAATTCCAGATGCCATAATTGTGACAAGAAGCATGTTTCTTTTTTAATGCCCCAAAAACATTAGCACCACCTTACAAAATGTAGTTGGCCCGGTGACTCTTCACCTGGAATTTGTGCGCACATGCTTTACAGGATAAAAAAATGTGCTGAGACTCTGGATTTATTTCTGCCCTGTCACCAAAGTTACTTGTTAAATAAAGGTTTTAATGTGTAACCCAAAATGACGTGGCAGTTTCAGGATAGCGAGTTGAAAGTGGGTAGGTGCAAAAAATGTTAGCCAATGTGGTACCTGAGTTTGTAGTTAGGGTGAGTGGATGTATGCCATAGAAAGTACAGGCAACCCTGTGATATGGTCGTCTTTGTTGCTTAATATGGTGGGGTATGCTAGAACGAACGTAATTTGTTCTAGAACCTCGTTTATTATAGTTTCTGTTCGTTGAAGCGTACTTGTAGATATATGTGCTTAGGTGTAATCCGTTCCAGGCCCACAGTCTACAACAAAATTACCACCCAACACGACCATTTGAACGGGTAAAATATATGATACAAAATTATATATTTGTAAAAATGTTACAAAATTAATTTTTTAACTTTTGTTACTGCTAAAGAGCAAATGAGGGGATAACTGAACCAAACTGATAACTGAACAATATAAACGACAACAGAAATTATAAATGACGCTCTAATTAAAGAGGAAAGCCCCAACACCTCATAATCAGCGCCTACTACTCGACTGATATTATTCCTCCGTGTTCGATATACCATCCTCTTTTTATTGATAAAACTGAAGATGCCTTCAAACATCCGGCACATCCAATTATGAAGTATTTATCATTCTCCTGTCTGATGTTATTTGTGATGCCGCCACTCTTATTGGCCTTCTTGCTTCAATTCTTGGCCTTAAATTTTTTTAAATTTGTTTTTCTCATGAGTTTTATGTATTATAATTTGATCCGATTTGTGGCTTCACATGACATTGTTATTTACTGATGGTTACCTAACACTTCCCTACATATATTTGGAAATTTAATTGTTCAGTTTTTCGCAATATGTAATTCACATGTTTACTGTCGTAATGAACAGATTCATACTGATTGTTCTGGTGGACCAACAGTTTTTAATACAGTATATTGCTTCTTAATGACTGATGTACACGTTAAATCAACAAGGCTTCTAATTTGTTGACATGATATGTTGATGTGTTGTTGATGGTGTGAGAATAATGTGGTAATGTGGCACCGTTTCACTGCTGAGCACTGAAGCTGCACCATAATTTTCGTGTAAACCTTAACACTGAAACAGGGCACATGTCAAATAGTCGGAATGTCTTGCTGTATTGAATGTGTAACAATGCAAGCTGTAGAAACTGTTTAAATCAGAGAGATGTGATGCTGTTTCGCAAAGTGAATATCATGTACAGTAAGTCTCCGTATTTCAGACAGCTGTAGTTGAATAATTGAATGTTAGGGGAGTATAAAATAATTTTAACACCCATATACATGATAAAAATCTGGAAAAATGTATAGAATTTCATGCAGTTACAATCTTCCACCGCCAAAAGAATGTCCACATCATAGGTGAAGGTATCTTTTCTTCTCAATTCTGTAATAACGCCACTGAAATGTTTATTCTTTTATGAAACCAATTGGTGCACAATTTATTCTCCGTGCATTTCGTCATTCATTACGAGGTGTCGCATAAATACAGTTGTTCCTCCTCATGATGGACCTGGAGAGGTTCAAAACATGTAGAGTATATATAAAATTGACAAAATACACCGAAAATTAATTCTGCACAAAGTTGGTTTTATTTGCAAGAAAATATATATGCCCGATCGGCAGGACATTGAAAATATCCAACTGTACTATTTAACTGATTTGTTTAACTTTCTTCAAGGATAAAATTTCACAGATTTTTTTATCAGTTTATTGACAAAGAGCTGCAGAAAATACTTCCATCGTTTTTTCGTTTTTTAAAAGCGAAAATGATGGGCCATAAATTGTAAATTTAATCTCAGCTTGATTTAAGTTATAATTTGTAACTCATCATCCCAACTGAACTTATGCTTATTGATAGCTGGACTGCAAATGTAGTGACACGGGTCGTTGTCCGATACGCTTCCACCAATTTGCAGTGACCACGGGTGTTAATTTCACCGCAGTCACTTTCTTATGTAGTGCCCGATTGTTATGTCCACACCGCTGTCCACAATCTATGTAATGACATGGAGCGGTCCACAGTACCGTCACTACTTTACTAGCGCCCAGCCGAGCGGTATTTTTGGGCGACTATTGTGGCCGTAATAAGACCTAATCTTCGGAGAGTAGGGATTGTTTGAAACAGGCTATACGGATTACCTGAGTATCAAGGATTGCCTTAACGGGTTATATAAGACCAACTGCGTAAAAATATAACAAATATTCTATTATCTACTATATACGTATATACAAATATACGTGTACGTTTTACTGTTAACACTATGTGTTTCCAAACCAACACTGTTACGAAAATCAGTTGTCATGCCACTATTCAATCCCAAGCGCGTTTTGTAAAATTTAGAATAGTATTTAAATTCGAAAATAATTCGCTAAACACTGAGTTTGGATAATCAGTCATATCAGCTTACCTCGTGTAGCTAAGCTGAGCAGGAAGCCTCCCCACATCTTGACCATCAATAATACAAGGTACTATGTTCTCAGTACACACAGTAGCGCCGTGTCGTTCGCCCTAAGTCTCCTTCTTAGATCCAGATTTGCCAAGCTGCAAGTTCTTACGTGCAGTCACGCCGCCGAGATTGTACCGAAAGTCTTTTAAACTAATTTTCTTTGGATTTCATAGTGGCGTTTTGCTGATTCAAATGTATTCTATTATATATACAACAAAATTACTGGGGCGTGCATACCTTAAATAACAAACAACTCTATACGAAATGTTGCCCAATGTTTTCTAATTGCGTCAAGGATTCCTTGCCAGCATATTCCGGCTCATCCAAGGACACAACAAGTTAGTCAATGTTGCGTACATTACACAAGAACACTCAGTTTTTGGAAAACATAAGACAAGATACTGCTGATATTAGATGGACAAGCATTGCGTTATAGTGAATTTCAGATGACAGAATTTGCAAGAAACAGTTACATCTTGCTTTCTTCTTTACATCCTCACAGTACCAAATATTTCCTAAATTTTGAGAGGGCATTTGCAGTCCCATTAAATAGTACTGGAGCATTGCTCAGAGTAGAGCATTGCTTTCTGAAAATGGCTGCAGGAAGACTCAGTTTCATTTGAAATGTGCATTTTGTGCGAGGTGGAACAAGTGTTTGGAAAATGTTAAAAAATTATAAATAATATTAATTCTCTTGGAAAGAATGGTTGATATTATTATTCGAAACGCCTAACATGACACTGCCCTTCATTAAGTGCTATTTCGGGTAGTGTGGAATTTATCAAGCTTTTACTATATAATGGAAGTTCTGCTGACTAGAGAAACGGAGAAAATTCTGCGCCGCTACATTTGTCAGGTTCATGTTGTAATTTGGAAGCAACGAAAACATTTGTCGAAGGAGGGTCTGCTGTAGGCAAAGCTGATAAGAATGGTGACACTCCACTGCTTTTGGCGGCAAGATATGGCAAATTAGAAGTCTTTCGTTACCTCACTGAAATAGGCGCTCAAATTAGTATTTGTGACGTTCAAAACAATACTGTTTTTTCACAGTTCTGCTTTTCCGTGTAGGGTGGAAATTATTAAGATTTTACTAGATAATGGAATGTCTGTTGACAGATGATTCTACGCCACTACATGTTTGAGCTCTATATGGTAATCTGGGAAAAACGAAAATTTTTTTGTCGAAAGAAGTGCACATATAGACAAAGCTAGTAAAGACGGTTTCACACCAAAGCTTGTGGCTGAAATCACTGGCAAATTAGAATTCTTTCGTTATTCGTTTCTTCAGATAAATAGGCGCTAATTTTAATATTCGTGACGTTCGAAGTACCTCTGCCAGTCACTCTGCTGCTTCTTCGGGTAGTGTGGAGTTTATCAAGATTTTACGAGATAAAGTGATGTGTGCTGACTTGACAAACGGATAAGATTGTACGCCGCTACATGTTTCAGCTGGATGTGGTAATCTGCAAGAAACGAATACCTTAGTCGAAATAGAGTTTCCTTTAGACAAAGGTGATAAGGATAGTTACACTACACTGCTTTTGGCGGCAAGACAAGGCACATTATAAATTTTTCATTACCTCACAGAAAAAAGATTCTGACAATATTCGTGACGTAAATAGAAAAATTGCTCTTTCCTTTGCTGCTTTTTCGTTTAGTGTGGCAATTATCAACATTTTACTAGTTCAAGTAATGTCTGCTGACTTCACCACCACATATGGACATACACCGCTATACGTTTCAGCTAAATGTGTTGAACTTAATACAACGAAGTCTTTGGTCGAAAGTCTGGAAGCAACGAATCTTTAGACGAAAAAGATTTTCCTTTTTAAAGCTGATAAATTTGGTAACATTCCACTGCTTTTGGTCGCAAGACAGCAAATTAGAAGCCTTTTGTTATCTCACAGAAAAAAGACTCTGTCATTAATGTTCGTGAATTTCAATTAACAGTGTTTTCCACTATGTTGTTTTTTGGGTAGTGTGGAAATTATCAAGACAGTACTATATAAAGTAATGTCTGTTAACTTGACCACCACATATGGACATACCCCACTATATGTTTCAGCTAAATGTGGTAATCTGGAAGAAACGAAAAATTTGCTGCTTTCAACAACGCTAATGAAAATGGTGGAGCCCCGCATTTCCAGACTGCAATAAAAAGCACAATAGAAATCTTTCGTTACGTCACACAAATAGGCGCTGACATTAATATTCGTAACCTTTACAGTAACGCTGCTCTTCACAATCCTACTTATTCAGTTAATGTGAAAGTTATCAAGATTATCAAGTCTGTTCATTTGTCAAAAGTGTATGATTTAAACCGCTATATATTTCAGCTATATGCGGCAATTTGGAAACATTTAAAGCTTTTTCGAAAAATTTTCAACATTTTTTTAGAAATCCATTTTTATCCGACAATAACGCGGACTGATATTTATTGTCAACAACGCCACTGGACTCCATATTGCTGCTGCCTGCTGCAGTGTGGATATTGCCAATTTATTGCTACCTAACATACATATGGTAAGAAGACCAACAAAATGTAAAATTCCCCCTTATGTTTCACCTGCATGTCACAGTCTAATAGCAACAAACGCTTTCATCTATGAACGGTTTTCTTTATACAGCACTGTTAATGTAGTCATTTTGCTGTGGTGGTGGATCCAAACTGTCCAACAGTTAGAGTTCTTCTGTACATGAGATTCGGTGCTAACTTGAACTTGGTGACACTAATACATATGCTTTACACTTTGCAGCGTAAAGAGCACATTTAGACATTGTAAAAATGTAAATTTCCCCATTATTTTTCAACTGCATGTGACAGTCCAATAGCAACAAAACTTTCGTCTAGGAACGGTCCAATTTATTCAACACTGTAACACCCCGTTTCAGTTCAGCACATAAACACACAATGGTTACAACTATTCACTGTTCTCATATTGCCGGCTTACTGAACACAGTGCTGGAATGTCTGGGCAGTGCGACGCGTGGCCAGTGCGCTGTTAGGGGTCCATGGATATTACAAGGTAATGTTGTTACTGAGAGCGTGTGGGAGAGCAGAGGAAAAGCTGCACTAAAATTTGGTCTCAGCACTCTACCGCTTTGTGCCGGATAAAAACCTCGTCTAATTTACTAGAAGTAACCAAGGTCCAATTTAAACTATTTTGAAAAGACAAAATGGTTTTAATCAGTCAGGAAGGTGGAAAAGGTATATTCTTTCTTGCCCCTTATCCTAGCCAGTAGAGACAAGCAATTAACTAATTTTTGTGTTCGCGTAACAACTACAAATGTAGAACTAATTGTCTAACACATGTCTTTTAAACGGCGCTCTGCAGTGCTTCATGTTTCGATTCCCAGACGATGATAAAGCAATTCAAAGAAACCTTTTACAGTGCAACAACACATTCTACAACTTATTGTGCCGTACTTTAGTGAGTTCCAACTTACTTTGTTTCAAAGATCTTTATAACCGTTCGTTAATATACAGTACACGTTATATATTTCCTCGTTCGAGGTTTTATGGTATAGTTGTGCCTGGATGACAAAGTGTATTGACAGCAGAAGCCATTGAAAGCACAAAACGAATTGCTAAACATGCTAATGTTTGAAGGCACTGAAAGGAAATAATATCTGGACATAAACATCCAAACAAAAGTCTTCAGTTTTCAGTGCAGCAAATTGCGGCTGGTCTGTCTGCCAGTAAGGTTCCTGTTGCCGGAGTGGGAAGAGGGTGCAGGACCCGCTGGTCATAGACACTACAGCTGCTTCTACATGTTTCGAAATAATTTGAGTTGAAACTAACTTCAAATTGCGCCCTCATTTAATAGCGCCTTCTTCAGACTTTATATATTTTTCATATCTTTCCGCTTGTTACCTCTAATATACAACGCCGTCGTCACAAAAACGCCATTTTGAGACTCAACTACAACCGACTGTCAACGTAACAGCTCACAGCAACACTATCTATGCTGTCGATCGCCCGCACAAGTTCCATTCTACTTATCTGCTAGCAGATAAAATAACATTAAAAAACTTGACCTGTTCCTGTGTGATAGTGTATTGATTAAAAGACTACGTGGACGGACGGTGCCGTTTGAAGGTAAGAATTTATTACAGCAATTAATCGTGCATGTATTATATTTGTAAGAATATAGATGTTCTTTTGGTTCCATTTATTTATCAGTGCACATACGGCTGTATGTTTCATATACTTTTGTATATATTTGAAAATTATGTATTTTTATTGTTATATTTATATAATCTTTTTTATTTATCGCATCACATATATACAGGGTGTAACAGGAGGAACGGACCAGACTTCGGGAGGGTGTTCCTTATGTTAAACTATACCGAAAAACCCCAAAACACCTATATCCAAAGTTGAACGGTTTGGGAGATAATGG
>Ga0123355_10007695_pt1 | contig 16187 bp, 13 predicted proteins | sample TergutEmb28metaG_3_FD_89872 | JGI IMG/M metagenome (GOLD analysis project Ga0123355, IMG submission 89872) | Embiratermes neotenicus P1 segment gut microbial communities from Petit-Saut dam, French Guiana - Emb289 P1 | ecosystem: Host-associated > Arthropoda: Insects > Digestive system > Gut ...
AATTCTTCGGACGCAGTTTTTCGACGGAAATAGCCATACCGAAAAAAGATGAAGTGCCGCCGAGCGTGTTAAGTAAGCCGCTGGGCCGTGCAAAAATAGCACTGGTAACTGATGGAGGTCTTGTCCCTGTGGGAAATCCTGACCGTATGCTTCCTGTGAACTCCGTGCGCTTTGCGTCCTATCAAATCATGGGTAAGCAGAGGCTTGATGCAGCAGATTATGAAGTTAAGCATCAGGGATACAATAATGAGTTTATTTTGAAAGACCCTAACAGGCTTGTACCCGTGGATGTTATGCAGAGCTTTGTGTCTGAGGGTGTGGTTGGCAGTCTCAATGAGAGATTTTTTACAACTGCGGGAGTTATGACAACAATAGAAAATGCAACAAAATTCGGCAAAGAGATTGCCGAAAACCTCATAGCAGATGGTGTCGATGCTGCAATTTTAACATCAACATGAGGAACTTCGACTCGCTGCGGTGCAGTGATGGTCAGAGAGATTGAAAGAGCGGGTATCCCGATAGTCCATGTTTGTAATTTGGCTGATATTGCAAAGGGGATAGGGTCAAACCGAATTGTTTTAGGCAAGAGTGTCTTATATCCGATGGGAGATCCGAAACTTCCTTATGATGCTGAGCTCAAATACAGAAAGCAGCTTGCAGGGCAAGCATTAAGTATGCTGGATAATAATTGATCAATTCGCGTGTCTTGTCCTTTACAAGTATTTTAGAGACTGTTTTCTAAGCTTCCCGGTATTATTATCAAGATATCAAGATAATGTGTACTTAAACTCAAAATACATGCGCACTTGGGTTGGAGTACACATTTTCCGGTATAAACTGTGTAAAGAAAGTAGGTTTGTACAAAAAAATTAGATGATTTGAATTTGACAGAGGCCATCGAAACATATTAGAATATCAAAAGCATCCACCATATTTACTACTAACAGGAGGAAATGGGAATCTATGAACAAAGTTTTCTTGTGCAAAGAGACTGCCCGAGACGAAACTCGCACTGCGCTTGTTCCGCCTGACATTAAAAAACTCGTTGGGATGGGATATGAAATTGCAGTACAAAGCGGAGCAGGACTTGACACCGGCTACATTGATGAGGATTATTCCGCAGCGGGAGCGAAAATCGTTGAGACACTTAAAGAAGGATATGAATTTTGCGACATTGTAGTCAGAGTAAACAAACCCGATGATATAGATGGAATCCGCGAGAACACATTACATGTGAGTTCTTTCGACGTTTTCAACGAAAAAGAGGCGATTAAGCAATATGCCGAAGCAGGTATAAAAATGATCAGCCTTGAAATGATGCCGAGAACGACGATTGCTCAAAAAATGGACATTCAAAGCTCGCAAGCCTCGCTGGCAGGATACTATGCGGTCATATTAGCCGCTTCAAAACTGCCAAAAATATTCCCGATGATGATGACACCATCCGGAACGATATCACCTGCCAAAGTATTTATAATAGGTGTAGGTGTCGCAGGACTTCAAGCGATTGCAACTGCGAAGAGACTCGGCGCCCGTGTTGAAGCATTTGACACACGCCCTGTTGTTGAAGAGCAAGTTAAGTCTCTCGGCGCAAAATTTGTAAAAATCGACCTCGGCGAAATGGGACAAACAGAGCAAGGCTACGCAAAAGAACTGACTCCCGAACAAGTTGAGCTCCAGAGAAAAGCACAAGCGAAAGTCTGCGCACAGTCAGATATAGTAATCACGACCGCAAAAGTGTTCGGGCGTAAAGCTCCGGTATTGCTGACGGAAGATATGACCTCGCAGATGAAACCGGGATCAGTTATCATAGATATGGCAGTAAAAACCGGGGGAAATGTAGAGGGATCGAATCCCGAAGAAGATGTCATACTTGAAAATGGGGTGCTTGTTATCGGCGGAGACAGTCTTGAGAGATTTGTCCCGAAAGATGCATCTAACATGTTCTCAGGTAATATCTTTGCGCTTCTTGAACATTTTTGGGATGCGGAAAACAAAACATTCAAACTCGATTACGAAGATGAAATCATCGAAGGATGCCTGATCACAGCAGATAAAAAAATCGTCCACAAAAGTTTTGCGGACATAGGTTAAGGGAGGACAGATATGAATACAACAATTCTTCTTGTCTTTATCTTTGTTATAGCTGCTTTTCTGGGAAAAGAGCTTATATCAAAAGTACCGTCTCAACTGCATACTCCGCTTATGTCCGCGACAAATGCGATTTCGGGTATAACAGTTGTCGGTGCGTTTACGGCGCTCGCAGTCAGTACGACCGGAACACTGAGCATGGTTCTCTCGTTCATAGCTATCGTACTTGCAACAATCAATGTTGTCGGCGGATATATGGTAACAGAACGTATGCTCGGAATGTTTAAGAAAAAGGAGGATAAAGACTAATGGATATGGTCATAAATCTAGCGTATATTATCGCTTGCGTACTCTTTATTCTTGGAATAAAGAACCTAAACAAACCAACAACAGCACGGCGCGGTAACTTCCTGTCTGCGCTCGGTATGCTCATCGCAGTTATAGCCGTACTCTTTGAGGGTGATGTCAGAGAGGGCTGGAACGCTAATGCAGCCGAAAACGCCTATCTGTGGATAGTGATAGCAATTGCAATCGGTGCGGTAATCGGTGCGATATGGTCGAAAAAAGTTAAAATGACCGGAATGCCGGAACTTGTTGCTCTCTACAATGGATTTGGCGGACTGGCATCTGCACTTGTAGCATTTTCGCAATTTTATAATGCATTTACAAGACCGAATGATTTTGAAAACGATGCAGTAGCTTCGATAGCTATAGGTCTTACGATCCTCATTGGTGCGATGGCATTCACAGGCTCAATGCTTGCATGGGGTAAGCTTTCAGAAAAAATATCAGGCCGCGCGATAGTTTTCAAAGGGCAGAATGCCATCAATCTGGTATTGATTCTCGCGGCTGTCGCAGCGATTGTCATATATGCGGTACCGGGTCTTGATAGCGGTGTAACAAGTATTGCGATTATTGCACTTGCAGCTATTTCGCTCGTATTCGGTATAACTTTCGTAATGCCTATAGGCGGCGGAGACATGCCCGTTGTTATCTCACTACTCAACAGCCTTACAGGACTTGCCGTTGCAGCAGCAGGCTTTATCATTGACAACACAGTCCTCATAGTATCAGGTTGTCTCGTTGGTGCATCAGGCACGATCCTCACACTCATCATGTGTAAGGCGATGAACCGCTCTATTACCAATCTTCTGTTCAGCGGATTCGGAGCGACAACTTCATCATCGTCTAAAGGTCCCGGCGCCGAACCCAAGGCGATTTCGGTTGAAGATGCCTACATGATACTCGAAGCGGCACAGTCTGTAGTGTTCGTTCCGGGTTATGGTATGGCAGTTGCACAAGCTCAGCACGTCGTAAAAGAGCTTGCTGAAAAACTGGAAGCAAACGGAGCTGAAGTAAACCACGCAGTTCACCCTGTCGCGGGCCGTATGCCCGGTCATATGAATGTTTTGCTTGCAGAAGCGGACATTCCTTATGAGCAGCTAAAAACAATGGAAGATATGAACCCAATGATGCCGACTCAAGATGTTGCCATTATTATAGGTGCAAATGACGTTGTTAATCCGGCTGCGGAGACAGATGAGTCCTCTCCGATATACGGAATGCCCATTATCAAGGCACATGAAGCAAGAACAGTCTTTGTGCTCAAGCGCGGAAAGGGCAGGGGATTCTCCGGTATAGAAAATGAACTGTTCTCCATGCCGAATACCCTTATGATTTACGGCGATGCTAAAGCAACAATATCTTCTCTTGCAGGAGAATTTACGACGGAATAATTAACCATTAGCAGTTTCGCTCGCTAAAGCGATAGAATTCAAAGTATCACAGTGATACTTTGATAAAACAACCAAATATCTTGTACAAATACCACAAAGAAGAGACCGCACTTTACGATGCAGTCTCTTCTTGTTTAATTGTTAATTGTTAATTGTTAATTGTTAATTGTTAATTGCATTTCTTCAGCAGCGTTTCCCATTTTTGATCAACCGCATTCTGGATATCTTCGATCATCCACTCCGCGCCGGGCTTGAACAAATGACGGAAACGGCCTTGCAGCCTGAGATATTCTTCGACCGGAAGTTTATTTTTCGGCTCATAAGAAAGCTTCCATTGCCCCTCAATGACTTCATAAAGCGGCCATACGCATGTTTCGACCGCGAGATTGCAGATCGTCATAAGATCTGCCGGATCATAACGCCAACCGCGCGGACAGGGGGCAAGAACATTCATAAATGCAGGGCCGGAAGTGTATATTGCTTTATGTGCTTTTTCGTGCAAATCTTTGAAGTTTTTTATAAAAGTTGTTTGGGCGACATAAGGAATATTGTGAGCGACGATGATTTCGGTGAGGTCTTTTTTGCGTTGCTGCTTACCCGGGAGCACCGAGCCGACCGGGGCTGTCGAAACCTCTGCAAACTTAGGAGAGGACGATGAACGCTGAATTCCGGTGTTCATATATGCTTCATTGTCATAACAGACGTAAACCATATCATGACCGCGCTCCATAGCGCCGGAAAGGCTTTGCAGACCGATATCATAAGTACCGCCGTCACCGCCGAAAGCGATAAACTTGTAGGTTTCATCCATGCGGCCTTTTCTCTTGAGTGCATTGTAGGCGGCTTCTGCGCCTGAGATTGAGGCTGCTACATTTTCAAATGCTGAGTGGATAAAGCTTTCTTGCCATGCGGTAAAAGGGTATAGGAAACTTGAAACCTCAAGACAGCTCGTAGCTACACCGCAGCATGAACGGTCACCCTCATCAAGAGCACGGAGCACACCGCGCACAGCGACACCTGCGCCGCATCCGGCACACAGGCGATGCCCGCCGACAAAGCGTTCGGGCTTTGCTGATTCAACCTTTAGATTATATGCCATTACTATACCCCCCTCACGCCGACGTGGCGATAGATTTCGCCGAGATTACCTGTTTTGACAATTTCATCAAGCTCACTGTATACGCGCTTTATATCTTCGACGCGCACATCACGTCCGCCGAGGCCGTAGATGAAGTTGATGATTTGAGGACGATCATTAAGATCATAACATGCATTGCGCACATCAGCGAAAACCGGTCCGCCGGCTGCTGAGAAACAATCAGCTTTGTCCATCACAGCTACAGCTTTTAGATGGCTGAGCGCTTTTTTTATTTCATCAATCGGGAACGGGCGGAATACACGAAGCTTAAGAACGCCGACTTTTTCGCCTTTGGCACGTAACTCGTTGCAAACATGTTTTGCTGTTCCTGCGGTAGAATTGAGGACTACGATGGCACGTTCGGCATCTTCCATCATATACTCTTCGAATAGTCCGTACTTACGCCCTGTAAGTTTTCCGAATTCTTCAAACACATCGAGAATGATTTTTTTTGATTCAACCATCGCGCGAGCTCGCTGATAAGCATGTTCAAAATAGAACTGCGGAGTATCAAGAGGGCCGACTGAGACAGGTTTGCCGCCAAGCAGTGACCACTCAGGGGTATACATGCCGACAAATTCCGCGGCTTTATCATCTTCCAGAAGCTCTATATTTTCAATAGCGTGGGAAGTTATGAAGCCGTCCTGACAAACCATAACCGGAAGCATTACATCCTTATGCTCTGCGATGCGGACGGACATTAGCTGATTGTCATAGGCTTCTTGATTGTTTTCTGAATAAATCTGAATCCAGCCGCTGTCACGTGCGCCCATTGAATCACTATGATCATTATTTATGTTAATTGGTGCGCTCAGTGCGCGGTTTATAACCGCCAGTGTCACCGGGACACGAGTGCCGGAAGCGACATAAAGAAGCTCCCACATGAGCGCTAAGCCGCAGGCAGAGGTAGCTGTTGCTGCGCGTCCGCCCGCCGCTGCCGCTGCGATGCAAGCTGACATGGCACTATGTTCTGACTCGACGGCAACAAATTCGGTTTTTACAACTCCATCGGCGACAAACTGCGAAAAATATTGCGGAACTTCTGTTGACGGCGTGATTGGATAAGCCGCCACAACATCCAAGTCCATCTGCTTAAAAGCTATTGCAACCGCTTCATTGCCGGAATGTCTCTCACGAATAGCCATTATTTATCCTCCTTTTCAAAGGTGATTGCGCCGAAAGGACAAACTTTGTAGCAAACGCCGCAGCCTTTACAATGGTCAAAATCGAAGTCAAGGCGTTTGCCGTCCTTAACAGGGATCGAAGAGTCGGCACAGACAGGGAAGCATAGGAAACATTGCTTGCATTTTTCCTCGATCCATCCGGGGGTAAAGGTGCGCCAGCCGCCCATGTTTACCTCAAGAGAGGTGCCGCCTGTGACTATAGTTCCGCCCGGTGTGACTTCGTTCCAGGTTTGGTCTAATTTTGCATCTTTTATGTAAATCATAATCCTTTGACCTCCTGCATCCCGCGTTTAAGTGCTTTCATATTGCCGTCGATAACTGAGGTCTTGCTTGCGAACTTGTGTTTCATTGATTGCTCCATATCCGCGGTGAATTTATCTTCCGGGATAATACCGCTGACTTTGACAACTGCGCCAAGCATCGGGGTGTTCGGAAAATTCTGACCAAGTTCTTCTTCGGCAATCTTTCCGGCATCAACCGTATACACAGCGCCCTCGTAGCCCTCAAGCAAGTGTCTGAGTTCTTCCGGAGATTTTGAAGAGTTTATCAGGATTGCGCCGTCTCTTTTCAGGCCGCTTGTAACATCGACAGCCGTGAGCAGTGTTGAGTCAACCACTACGACATAGTTCGGTTCATAAATGTTACTGTGCAGCAGAGACCGCTCATCACTGATCCGATTGAAAGCGGTAATTGGAGCGCCCATTCTTTCAGGTCCGTACTCAGGGAATCCTTGTACGTATTTTCCTGTGTTAAACGCAGCGTCAGCCAATAAGAGGGATGCAGTTTTTGCCCCCTGTCCGCCTCGTCCGTGCCAACGTATTTCTATAATATTTGACAAGACTTTTACCACCTTTCAATAAAGTTCGGCTTCCGATAATGGGATAAGAGAATGTGATGGAAGCCTAAAATTATTTTATAGCGCGGCATGAGGTATGTCAATTATTGGAAATGTGTATCTGTGATAATTTTATCGTGCGGCACATTCGTTTTGCTAAAGCACAACCCCCGACTCCTGCGGAGTTACCACCTTCGTATCGAAGGGGGTAAAGAATAGATAAAGCCCCCTTCGGGCGAAGGGGGTGCCGCCGGGTAGGCGGCGGGGGTTGAAATTCCCCTTGACAAACATGTTTTACACATGTAAAATGAAAAACAGTAATTTTACAATTGTAAAACAAGGTGGAGAGATTATGAGCATACAAAGACTACCGGATGCGGAACTTGTCATCATGAAAATCATATGGAAACTTGACGGTGAAGTTACATCAGCGCAGATAATTGAGGCCCTGGACGGCGAAAAAGATTGGGCAATACCGACAGTGCTTAACTTCTTGTCAAGACTCACAAACCGTGGATTTCTGGCTGTACGGCGCAGCGGTAAGAAGAATATCTACGCTCCGCTCATTGATGAGAATGCATATGTCGAGAGCGAGAGCAAATCATTTCTTCAGCGGCTTCACGGCAATTCGCTGACGAGTTTGGTAGCATCGCTCGTAAATGGAAATGCGATCTCGGAAGAAGATTTTAAGAAACTTGAACGATATATCGAAGAAAAGGCAGGTGACCTAAAGTGACTATACTTAATTCACTCGTAAGCACGATGCTTATTGTAACTCCGATTATTTTGCTTATATTGCTTTCTGTACCGCTGCTTGACAAAAAATACACAGCGGGCGGACGTTATGTATTTTGGATTCTTGTAATGATAACTTTGGTTCTGCCGTTTGTGTCATTTCTGCCTGCTCCCGCTATAGAAATAAATGTTCCGATTCCGGCTGTCAGGTCAGAAGCGGTAGTATCGGAAGCGGATGTAAATGTGCCGTTTGCAGAAGCCCCGACACAGGACTTTACACTGCACACTTCGGATGCATATGTTGTGCAGCCACCGGGCATAGTTTATGGAAATATTGGCGGTCGGACAGGTGACATCGGTAGTCAACCGGATGCTGCCGATAGCCGTGCAGATGCCGCCGGTAATCAGGCGGAAGATGCTATAGTCAGTAGTCAAGCAACTACTGTCAGCGGTCAAACAGATACAGCAGCCGGAGCATCATTTGTGCAAGCCATATTTGCTGATACAAGTCTGCAACAGGCGATAATTGCAATTTGGATTCTCGGCGCTTTTGTATCTTTGGTTGTTCATGTTTCAAAATATGTGCTTTTCAAGCGCTTTGTCAGACGGTGGAGTACACAAGAGACGGATTTAAGTGTAGAAAGTGTATTTGACGAGGAACTTGCACGTCTGAAAATCAAAAAAGAAATTAAGCTTTATCGCTGCAAAAACATAAACTCTCCGATGCTTACAGGATTTTTAAGGCCCATGATTCTCCTGCCGGAAGTTGACTTCGGACACATGGATCTGCCGCTGATATTCCGCCATGAGCTGACGCATTACAAACGCCGTGATTTGTGGTACAAAGCGGCACTTGTTGCTGTGAGGTGCATCTATTGGTTTAATCCTGTCATACATCTGATGGTTCGTCAGGCATATAAGGATATTGAACTTATTTGCGACACATTGACAGTGCAGGATTTAGAACTTGACTTAAAAAAGCAATACAGTGAAATTATCTTAAACATTGCAGCGGGCGTACCTGCGCGTACAAGCTCCCTCACAACAAGCATGGATGGAAACAAGAAAATGCTAAAGCAACGTTTTTCGAATATTTTAGGCACGAATAAGAAACGCGGAATAGCGTTATTTACCATAATAGGAATATTGGCTGTTACGGCAGCTCTGACTGTCGGGGCGAGTTTCGGCACAGAAAACGGATATGAAGAGGCGGGCTTAGAACAATATGATGACTTGAATAAAGAAGCCGAACTCTATACGGATGATCTGCCGAATGGGATGAATGAATCCGTCGAAAGTGATGTAACAGGTGCAGAGGATCATGAGAGCGAGCGTGTTTATGAAGCGAGAATACTGACTGCTGATACAGTAAGAATAACGCCCGCTCTTACAGCAAGTGAAGTTCGTGATGCAACGAGAGCAAGAGGGGTAAGGTGGCTTGCTGTTGCAGATTTTGTCTCTCAAGAAAATGTATCAATGAATGATGTTCTGGCAGACAGAATGGGCAATCACCTACCCGGCAGGCTACAAGAATATTACCTTATTACAGGTACAGGGTATCTGGCGATAACGGTCTCATATGCGGTGGAAGATGCTGTATTTTATCTATACTATGCAGATGACCGGGCAAATTATTTACAGAAATTGTCACTTGGGGAAAACCGCATCGGATATTTCAGCGGATTAAGTGATTTTATATTTTATAATGTTGTAGTACGGTATATATGCTGCGTTTATCCAATTTACATAGTTGCTGATGACGGCTCGTTTATTCTTAGTGATCTTCATTACTTGTACCTGCATCCCCCTTTTAAATTCAGTGACAGGAGTGAGTTAATATGTACAGGTTGTGAGTGGCCGCGAATTGCAGAAAGTGATATTGAATCTGAAATTGATGCGGATAGTGAGAGTGTGCCTGTAGAAAATGAAAATCAGTGGCTGCTTGAAATGATGACTTTTGAGGGGTGGAGTGATATAGAGTATTCAGAGTATTTTTATGTACCCCGGATTCATGCAAAGTTGTCGGTTGAGAGCGGTATGTCATTTTGGAGTGTTCAGCAAACACGTCTTGATATTTCTGCTCCTGCTGACAGCCACAATGCGCCGCAATTTGACTCAGTGGAAGAAGCAAATACTCATATGCCGTATTTTAGCATAGCAGAACTTTCAGCAATTCCGGAAGCCGCAGAGTTTCATTTTGCTTCGGTCGACGGTAGCATTCTCCGGATACAATACATTTTGCCATCAGGGACATTATTGGGGCCGTCAATCGCATCTGAGGGGGTTATGGTGAGTAACGGACCGGAGCCGGGTTCCTTTGCAACAGACGGAGTCATTAGTCTTAACAGTAGGTATATAGGAGAAGAGGGTTTTGTCACAGCGCAAATTTCCGGCAACGATGATACAATAATGCTTGTTGAAATCGGAGATACAAAAGGAATGCTTCATGGCAGCGGATTATCAGAACCGCGTGGAGACGAGCACTTTGGCACACTCGCGACACTCGTATGGGTACAAGATGATATTTTTCATCATTTGAGCATTCATACTATCCGAGATTTCGGATATATGATAGATGTAGATACAATAATCGCCATCGCAGAATCGGTGAGTGTGACGAGATAACCACCGGTTAATTTACGCACTTTTGTGTATACAATCAATGTCAATTAGCAGTACACTAAATTCCCCTCTGCGGAGGTGCCCGTAGGGCGGGGTGGTAAAAACAACGAGAAGCAAGGGCAGCCATTTCCGGCCGCCCTTGTAATTATTTTGAGAATACTAATTCGGAATAGGAGTAGCAGGTCCGCCGCCGAAGAGTTGATAACCAAATACGCCCCATTGACCGCCAAGATAAAAACCTGTGCCGGTGCGGGTAACTCCCTCGCTCAGGATGTTAGCTCTATGACCCGGAGAATCCATCCATCCCTGAACAACACTTTCCGGAGTCCAGCGCCCTGCTGTGCCGACTGCGGCTCTGATGCCTACCATTCTGTCGCCAAAAGCGTCTGCCGTCTCAAAAGAACCGCCATAAGGACCCTCGCTGTGTCCCAAAGGTGCTTCAAGATTTGACAAAGTTTGTACGTAAAATCTTGAGGCAAGCATAAGTATGTGGCAAATTTCTAAAGAATTTAATCCGTAATTTACTCTTTCTGCGTTTACGAGCCTGATAACTTCCAGTTCAAATGCACTCGCGCCGCCGTTTGCATTATACTCATCAATCCACTCTTGTTTTTCGGAAGATGTCATATGGCGGTTTGGAATGGTAATAGAGGATCGAGTATAGAGAAATGGGGTTTCCCTTGTAACTACAGGTTCGGGCTCCGGCTCCGGTTCAGGCTCATATGTAAGCTCAGGCGTAGATTCTTGCACCTGACCTTGTGTCGGCTCTTGTCCATGGCCGGCTGTAATAGTCATACGTCTGTCTGTATTATCCCAATCAAGCGTGTAACCAACGCTCTCAAGAACTGCTCTTATCGGAAGCATGGTTCTGCCGCCGATGAGTTGCGCAGGAACATCCAATGTGTGACTTTGTCCGTTAGCTGTAAATATGCTGCTGCCGATGGGGATAAGAACAAAGTCGCCGTCTCTTGTCAGTATGACTACCGATGTAATATCGTTCCAATCTACATTAAAGCCCATAGCTTCAAACACTCCCCGAAGCGGCACGAGCACTCTGTTGTCTATAATGACCGGGCCCGGACCGTCAAACTCCACAGTATGTCCGTGTACGATGACATGGATACCTGTGTTTGGCTGTGCGGAAGCCATTGCAGGAAATGCCGTCATAAAGGCCAAAACCAAAACGAAGCATATAAATTTTCTTGATATTCTGCGAGTCATTATGAAGTACCTCCCCAAAAAATAATTTTTATTTTTTATTGCAGAAAATTACGATCCGGAAACTATAAAAGCAGTTCGAGTATCGTTGTCCCAATCAACATTATATCCGAAAATTTGTGCAATATCGCGGAGCGGAATCGTAGTCCGTCCGCCGCTGACGAGCGGAGCAACATCCAGTGTTAGAGTATCTGTACCGCTGCTGCTGCGCACGGTTACAGAATTACTTCCGATAATCATGGTTATGGTAGTTCCGCTGTATTCCATAGTTATTTCTTGAGCAGAACCATCCCAGCTAAACTGCGCACCAAGGGCCTCTCCGACAGAGCGCAGAGGCATAAAAGTACGACCGTCATTAACTGCAGGCAAAGCATCCATCGCCAGCGGTACGCCATTTACTTTTACGTTAATCATAGACTCCATGAGCGTCCGCAGACACTCAGGTTGCCCGGTAAGACCCAAATCGGCAAGAATCCGATAAATTTCATATGCAAAATCTACCATATCTTGATTGTGAGTATGTACACCGACATTAGATGTAAAACTGCCGTAAAAATGCATACAGATATGCCCGTCCATATTATTGTTGGCAATCGTAGAAATATCATGAGGTACGCTGTGGATTGTAGCTGCAATGGTTCTGTCGCCTATTGTTACCCAAATAGGCTGACCAAACCACGTGCTGATACCGTCGAATGATTCAAAGAGCAGCTCAGTGTCTCTTGCCGTGACAGTTTCTACATCGGCGTGGATATTGTTTGAAAGACTTGAAACATAATATGTGATACCTGAGAAAATGTCGAATACTTGTATCGGGGTACGCATCGGAAGTATACGGCTAACCTCATTCCAATGCAGACGTTCCACATTACTTGGGATCGCAGTACAGTCAGAAAGCGACATAAAATGACGCAGAATAATTATTTCATCGAAAGAAAACGCAAGCGGCAGCACAATAGTCCCGGTTGAGACCTCAATTGCCCCCCAACGCATGGTCTCAAGGGTAGCACCGATACCTACCGACACGAAACCATTATGATAATCAGTTATATCATCAAAAACCGGAGGGGCGATTTCGGCTCCTTGAGCGTTTATGAGTCCGAATTTGCCGTCGCGTGATATCATTGAAACATCTTCGGTAATTCTCCATAGCGGAACGTGAGAGTCTTCCCACGGATCATATGTGTCTGAAGAATATAATACTGCCATTTCAGGTGAGGCGGAGACACCTGTACCCAGGCCTAAAGTAAGTACATTAAAGCACACTGTTGTAGCTAATACGATGGATGCGAGATTTTTGATCCCCAGATTCATGCTGTAAGTTTCCTTCCGATTTTTATCATTGACCGCAAGGATATCATATGTGTAGGTTTCGGTCAATACAATTTGAGTTTTGAAATCATATTGACATAAAAATCTGAATAAAGTATGCTAACTGCAAAGCAAGAGGGGAGCAAGTTAGATGATTTATACCTTGATGAATAAAAATGTCGAATTGTTTGACGTAGAGATGACAAGAGGACAGGCAGACAAAATATCTAACACACGTCAAGAGAATATTCACTTGGTTCCTGTTTTTTTGATGCCGAAAAAGAATATGTGCATATCCAAGAAGAGCTTTAATGAATGGTGGGAGGGGCGCAGGATACCGGCAAGCCGCTCTAAAATAAAAGATGCCATGTGGCATATCAACAAAGACCGCGACCGCGAGATAGGGCTGAATGAACTTGCAGAAAAGGCATTGGGTCTGAGCTTGTCTGATCAGTACTGGATACGCCCGTCGGAAGAAATTCAGTGGAAAGATGTAAATTTTTTCGATAATGTCTTTAGTGATGATATCGGTAATCTCTTGATTTCAGGTGAGTGGGATGGGGGGAGTCTCGCTTCTCCGGATAATACGTCAGATGGTGTGCTTCGCAAGCGCTGGAAGATATTGGATAATGCAAGATATCTTTTGAAAGGAAGTTATGGCGTTCCATGGTATGCACAACCGTTTCGAGAGGTTTTCGCTAGTAAAATTGCAGAATTATTGCTCGGCAAAGATATGGTTGTACCGTATCATATAATTGTAGACGGTGATGAAGAGGAGAAAATTTATCTTTCGGCCTGTCCGAATTTCGTGACGCCTGAAAACGAATATGTTTCCTTTAATCAAATACGGGAAGCGCACAGGAAACCAAACGATATGTCTTTATACAACTTCATCAGGCAGTTTTATGGTGAGCAAGCGCACATATTGGATTTGATGTTGATTTTAGATTTCATTGTGCTTAATGAGGACAGACATTTTGGAAACTTTGGGATGATGCGCTGTGCGAATACGGGGGAGTTTCTTGAGCCTGCTCCTATCTTTGACACAGGTTCGTCGTTGTTTTATGATACGGAGGCAGTGAATAGGGCACGTGTTAACTCAAAACCATTTTTCGGAGATTTTGATAAGCAAATCGGGCTTATAAAGAAAAACGAATATAGTGATGCGGTAATAAACGTGAAAAATCAGTATGAACAAGTGTTTTGGGATTCATTTGAGAAAAGCCCCGAACCGCAAGCGCGGAAAGAAAAACTTGTACATGCCGTCGGTATACAAATTGATCATTTGCTAAATACATCCCCTGTCGGTTGATGACGCCGATAGGGGATGTGTGATTTTATGTGTGTGTATTTCATGTGTTGACATAAAAATCTGAATAAAGTATACTAACTGTGCAGTTAGTAACTGGAGAGTTAGCAGAAAGTTTTTAGAGGTGATCAAATGTTTGTTGGCAGGAAAAGAGAATTGGAAGTTTTGAATAAGAGTTACGAGCGAGACGCTTTTCAGTTTCCTGTCATATATGGGCGGCGGCGTGTCGGGAAAACTACTTTGATAAATGAGTTTTGCAAAAATCGAAAAGCAATATATTTTGTAGCGGTGCAGTCAACGGCAAAAGAAAATCTGGAAATATTATCTGCGCAGATAATATCTGCACTTTCGCCCAATGCCCCAAAGAACCCGTTTTCATCATTTCGTGAGGCTATAGAGTATGTGTTTGAATTTGCAAAATCCGAGCGAATTATTTTCGCTATTGATGAGTACCCTTATCTTGCCCAAAGTGACAATGCGATATCCTCGATACTTCAAGCGGCGATAGACAAGCATCAAGCCGATAGCAAATTGTTTCTTATTCTTTGCGGATCAAGCATGTCTTTTATGGAAAACCAAGTGCTGGGTTACAAAAGTCCGCTGTACGGACGCAGAACAGCTCAGTTTAAACTTCTGCCATTTGATTATTTTGAAAGTTCTGAGATGCTTTCCGGATTTACAAGCGAAGAAAAAATCATATTATACAGCATTACCGGCGGCATACCCGAATACCTTTCAAGGATTGACGGCACTATAACTGTGCAAGAAAATGTGCAATCGCTTTTCTTTGACACTTCCGGACGCTTATTTGAAGAGCCGTTCAATCTGCTAAAACAAGAACTGAAAATGCCTGAAACATATAATGCAATCATAACAGCAATAGCCGATGGTAACAGCAAACTCAACACAATAGCAACCAAAGTGGGTATAGAAACAAGCCAATGCAGCAAGATGTTGTTAAATTTAATCAACTTAGGTTTAGTACGCAAAGAATTTCCGATTACCGATTCAAAATCAAAAAAATCAGTATATCTTTTAGAAGATTGGATGTTTGTGTTCTGGTATCGTTTTGTGCTGCCGGAACTTAGCCGTATAACCGCAGGATTGGGGGATGCAGTCTGCGATGAGGTGTTTGCAGAACATATCAGCAGCCATACCGGGAGAGCTTTTGAGGAATGTGCTAAGCAATACATGTGGCGAGCCTTGAAAAATCAGATTCTGCCTATTTCATTTAAGAAAATCGGCAAGTGGTGGGGCAATAATTCGATTGAGCGGCGCGAAGAAGAAATTGATTTTATAGCACTTTCTGACAAAGAGGCGATCTTCGGAGAATGTAAATGGAGTAATGCGCAAATTGGCGTAGATGTATTTGAAAATCTATCGCGGAAAGCGGCTCTATTCCCTTACTTTGAAAATACTCAGTACATGTTGTTTTCAAAATCCGGTTTTACAGACTCCTTAGAAAAGATGGCATCGGAGCAAGGGAATATTATGCTGATTAGTACTCGGGATATGTTTTATTAAGGCGGCTTGTTAAGTGAGGCGTTTTTTGTAATCTTTATCAATCTTTTCACTTACAATATCATGCATCCGCTGCGACTTGACAAATTATGGAAAAGTATTAGAATGTTTCTAATATTTTAGGGTTTATTCCAGAGTAGACCCTTGGTGGGAGTTATTAAATAAGTAGGAGGAAAGAAACAAATGCTAAGAAGAAAGATTGTGGCGATATTGTTAGTAGCAATAATGTCCATAGCGTTCGCGCCAACCGCCACAGCGTCGGCTGCACCGCAGGGAGTAACAGCGCAAGCAGCAGTTGTTATTGACTTTGACACAGGCGAAGTGCTTTTTGAAAGAGATGCACACTCAAGGCGAGTTCCGGCGAGCATGACCAAAACCATGACAGCCTTTATTGCTTACGAAGAGATTGCAGCGGGCAATCTGACTCTCGACACTAGAGTTCGAATAAGTGCAAATGCGGCAAGAATGTCGGAAAATAATCCGGGCA
>Ga0123355_10007696_pt1 | contig 16184 bp, 14 predicted proteins | sample TergutEmb28metaG_3_FD_89872 | JGI IMG/M metagenome (GOLD analysis project Ga0123355, IMG submission 89872) | Embiratermes neotenicus P1 segment gut microbial communities from Petit-Saut dam, French Guiana - Emb289 P1 | ecosystem: Host-associated > Arthropoda: Insects > Digestive system > Gut ...
GAGCAGTGGCTAGGTGTGCGTACGCACACCTAGCCACTGCTCCACAACACATTCCCACACAACATGATATGCTGCCACAACACCTCGTTTGCAAATACGAATTGAATTGTGAATACTGCAATAAAACTTTAGCAAGGAACAAAGTTCCCTGATGATGATCTGACAAGATCGAAACATGACGGAGTGTTTTAAAGTGTTTTAAAAGTGTTTTATATGAAATTATATGTTCATTCGTTGGTTGATAAATTGAAGTGATTCTACGAAAAAGCACGATGCTACAATAAGATTTATAGTTTAATTTAAAATTTAAAAAATATATTGAATATTTTAATGCGGTCATAATCAAGTTTCCACATAAATTTCGAATTATTTTCTTCAACTGTTTATTAGTTATCGTAGTGAATCAAAGCTAGGTGAGTTATATATCACTTCCAGCACGTTACGTGTCGCAAGTGTCGCTGTTGACGTCACAAATAGGCACGTCAGCCATGCTGCTACTGAACTCATGAAATCAATTTTGTAACTTATGAAAGGAACTGAGGTTAATAATGCTCACACAGCTAAGTCTAGAAAACAGGGAAGCCCCGCTTTTGAAACTAAAAGAAATGTCAATTTGTGGAACGCTGCACGATTTTGTACTGGTATCATATGTACCTGTCTCAACTGAAGGAAATGTCGTTTGGTCGTCGAACAAAATTGTTTGCTACACAATAGAATGGAAGAGAAATCTATTTTATTTGAACCTTACTGAGATTGGTTCTTGATAACATTTGGGGTCTCCGAGAAAATTTCACAGATAGAGATGAAGGCGGTACTAAAACTGGTCATAAGAGAAGGCATAGCAGACTGTATGCGCCTCATTCTGTTTCTCAAATTATATGTCTTTCAACTCGCTTGTTGGCTTTGTGTATTCTGTAAGGAGTAAAAAAAAGAAGAACGACGTATTTTTGCAGATCACGTCTGTCCGTCTGTCCATTCATCTGTCAGTTTATCTGTGTGTGACTTAATACCAGACGTAAACTAAACCTGTGGCCGGACTTACATTAAATTCACTGTATGAGTTTTGTACGTAAATTAGAGAAGGCGTGAGTTCCGTAACATATGAATTGTGTGACAATTGATTTACATGAGTAATATCATCAATATTTACAGCAACTTTTTTTTCCATATTTACAATATTCAGATACAAACACCACCACCACCTGAGGACAAAAGCATGTAGCTCCGGAAACATAATATTTGTTTCTTAATATTATAATAATTGGAAACGTCCTTGTGAATTTTATATTTGTAGTTCCGTGCATCGTAATTCTAGGTTGAAGAAATCCAACGAGATGCAACAGTATGCAGATATTTATTTACTGCTAAATTACTCTACGTATTTCGGGCGTCTATCGCGCCCATCATCAGGAGCACATAAAACTGTAGTTACAGCCTCTGGTACAGATCATACTATCTGGGGAGCAAGCTTCTTCAAACGCAGCAGTAAATAAATATCTGCATACTTTTGCATCTTGTTGGATTTCTTCAACCTAGTCCTTGTGAATGTTGGTGAAATCGCGCGTGGGTTTTTCACTCAGTTACTTTATTTAAGGATGTATATGAATTTCTACCCATATCTTTCACACTGTTTTTACCGATCTGCTGAAATTTGACATAAGAAGCTACCACATAATATTGTCGAGCGATCTGATCTTCAGTCAACATCAGTGTAATGGAATTTTAACATTACTAAACAGGAATATTTAAACTCATGTAATAAAACCAGCAAGTACCGAGACGTTCGCCCTTGTGATGCACACGTGTATCTCCAAGGATTAGAGATATACACATGATATTGTTGGGCTTTGGTGAACTTCGTGAAAATGGGCGCAGGGAAGTTGGCACTGTTCCTAGGGCTCAAATGAAATTACGTATACTTGTGAACAGTGAAACCGTTTGATATTTTGAATGTGTGGAATGCCTTCGTAAAATTTTTGTACTAACGTTTTGTTTTCGCACTGTCGTCTCTCAGCATATTCTAAATGAGGCTTAGCATCTGGGCTGCAGAAATTCTCGGCTAGACTGCCTGCAGGTTGATTAACGAAGTAGCGCTCCTCGTTTCGCATTCTACAGCAGGGTATTAAAAATAAAAAATAAATAATTTCCGTACAAAGGCTTCAATATTTAATTAAGTTTAACCCCCCTGAAGCTTACATTTGATTTACTCTAAACAATATCCAAACCTTCATTTCTTTTCTCACATAAAGACATTTCGCCTCCATTACAAGGACCAAAAGTTCAGGGGAAAATAACTTGTTATTCTAGAATTAAAGGGATAAATACGTTCGTGATTTCGGACTTCGCTTTTCTGAGATGTTAGGCAACGCTGACTCTTGGATGGGACCAAAAGGCAAAATGCAGAGGCACGTAGTTCTAAGCACGTGGTACATATATTAAGCACCTTGCTTTAAGGTGTTAATCTCCATATGATTTCGCCATTCATTTTCAAGTGGACTCTACGAAATTGGGTTTAAGGGAGAAGAAAAGTACATAACGTGGAGCTTAATTATCTTCACGCCTCACCCAATATTGTTCGGATGATCAAATCGAAAAGAATGAGATGGGCGGGGCGTTTAGTACGTATGGGGAGTGGAGAGGTGCGTAGGGGGTTTTGGTGGGGAACCTGAGCGAAAGAGACCACTTGGAAAACCCAGTCTTACATGGGAGTATAGTACTAAGATGGATCTTCAGGAAGTGGGTTGTGGGAGTATGGATTGGATGGATCTGTCACAAGATGTGGAAAGGTGGCGGACACTTGTGAATGCGGTAATGAACCTTCGGATTCCGTAAAATGCGGGCAGTTTCTTGACTAGCTGAGAACCGGTTAGCTCCTCCAGAAGGACTCTGTTCCGTAGAGTGAGTAAGTAAGTAAGTAATTAAGTAAGCAAGAAAAGTGTATAAATTTCAAGGAGGAAATTGACGACACAAGAATGCTGGGTAGCTGGCACAGATAGGAGGACGTAATTGATTGTGATGAAATTGATTGCAATGGTGGGACTCTGAATCATGTGCCTTGGGCTAAGGTGCAATTGGATGTTCTTTAGAAGGTAATGAATCTTCGGTTCTTGTAGAAGACGAGGAACGCTTTCATTAAATGGGTCACTCTTAGGTTCTCAAGAAACATTGTTTTATGTATAGTTGATTAATGTATTGTCTTGAAATAGTTTATTTGTAACAATATTATCTATTGTCCTTTATAATTTAGCTTCGTTTCTTTAGTTAGGTATGCGAAAATGGCAAATTTTAGAATGTGTCTTCGTCAGTAATTTTAGAGGGTATTACAGATCTAGTTGCCGCGGAGAATACATGGACACGACACAAAAATGGGAAAAGACAGGAAATTTGTGGCACTTCGTAAAGAATAACTTTATACATCATTCCCCTAAATCTGACACTCTGAAGACGGTTAAATGAGACAGAGTTCTGTAGTGCCAAAAATCGCTTTACCGGAAAATGGAAAAATTTCGAAGGAATTTCTTTAAGAATATTGTGTTACAGCAATTGTTTAAAGTGCTTAAGGGTTTGTTCGATATCTTTGTTAAAGTTCAGCTACGGATTTAGAAATGGTGGCGCATAACTTTCTGTCGCCATCTCTCCCATTGCCACATTCCGCCTCAGAGAACGCTCTAAGTGATCCATGTCCCTCGTCTTCTGGGAAAACACCTTTTTCTTTATTTTAGCCCATACTGAAAGGTCACAAGACCTGAGATTTTATGGTCGCGTTGTTTCATTGTTAGTTAAGTATTCATTATTGCAACTCTCTACCATGTACTTTTAATGACGGAATTTCAAGGTCACACCTCTGAGATGTACGAAAACGGAATTGAAGCAGATTTAAACTTGTTGCAACTCTAAAATACAGTTCCTAACAAAGTATCATTGCTGTTTTCCTCTCGGTAAAGCGACTTTCGGAATTATTAACTATATAGAAGCTGAGAGTTGCATTACATGTTTTAATCAAATAGCCTGGTAATAGATGGGAACAGGATGCAGAATCAGATCTTCGAGAGACGGGGATTGAGAGTGTTAGCGGAGCCACATATTTTAACATACCGTATAAGATACTGTTTTTGTGAATGCGGGGACGAAAATGGTGATAGCATTAATGCCGTGAGTCTCTACAGGCCGTGCAATTGTCACTTGTAAATCGAAAACCATGGAGTCAGTCCTTTAAATATGTCTTTAAAATTTAAATGGCTATGTGATTTAAACTGCATAACACTACAGAGATGATTGCTCGGTGTTCGGACTTCGTATCTCATCTAGCCTCCAGCAGCAGTGTCCTGTCCTTATAGGGGAGACATCTGCTGATTTGAGGCTGGTGTAAAGAGCTATTCTAGCTTTCTATTGATATACCATGTTTAGGGACAAACTCAGACACTCAGTTTTCTTCTGATTTTTCTTTGTATATTCCTTCTTTGTCCACACTCTTGAGTCCAGACTCTGTAACTCCTGTCCCACACATCTCGCTCTCTCTCTTTCTCATTTCTTGCTATTATTGGCCAGTAAATGGCTGTCTCACTCGTTTGGATAGTTTCTCCCACCATGGGAAATTTCGAATATTCGTGGTTAATATCTGAACTTGCGACGCTTGGCTTCCCTTTATAGCCCACAAAACTGAAACTGTCCCTGACAACCAGGACGAATGGGATCCCTACACTTATGTAGAATTTAGGGGCACTATTTTCAAAATCTCTATTTAAGTTAACATTTTAAACATTTTATTAACCTCCTCCTACAGCCGACCTAGTAGAAAGCACTCAGAATATTGTGAAATTTACTTCGTATTCCTGCCAGTGTGTACCGTATCCACGGCTGTCAGAGCGATATACAAGAATTGCAGTAGACTTTGTGGTATGATTCTAATTGTAATTACCATTTTAGTTCCAATTGCACGAATAAGTGTTAAATTAAATATTCGCGTCTTCTTTCTAATTTCTCGTTTTATCTTCGTGTATTGTGATGCTGATAAGGACACGGGACAAAGAACCAGTAATTCCAACAGACGTGTTAGCATTCCGTATCTACAGAAGGCCGCCAAACAATGTTTTTTTGTTGCGAGTTTCAGTTCTTTTAACTTTATTTCTGCACTGTGTTTATTCGTTCATGTACCTGTACAAATACGGCTGCTTTTCATTTCACTGACCTGCATGAAAATTGTCGATGTAGATTTGTTTTCATGCAGAGAGGTTTCACCGCTGTTTGTATTCCGTGGATCCAGGCTGCCGAAGTGCCCTTTAATAACCACACTGCTGTAATGCCAGTAACCTTATTACTTCACTTTATTGTCATGGCTTACCAGAGCCCGGCCGCTCCTGTTATACATGTTCGTTCAGGCTATTTATAGTTTTCCCTTCCACTGTTTGCAGCAGCACATTGTAATTCTTCACGTCGTTGGATGGGAGAGGGAAATGTGAATTAATTTACTTTAAATACTGCAATTTGCTTTACATTAAAAATAAGTTCACTTTTCAGTTAATGATTTTATGCTCTTGTTGATAAATGGCATCCAATTGTGCTTTTGTAACTGAGTAATGAATTAGATAACCCCCAAAGTGTATTTATTCTATAAAAATATTCTGATAGCAAAACGTTACATGTTTTGGCCCAAGAGGAGCATCATGAGGCGCTATATCAAAATATAAACTATGTTATTCTTACACACGCTTCTGCAATGTAAGATCTCGCAATTACACAATTAAATTACACATCATAATTTTAATTAAATTTCCACTCATTGTAGCCAAACTTTAACTAGAACCAATTAACGTTAAACAATGACTGTCGGTTTAAAATAGTTCATTACCTCCTTGTTCGTAAATGAAACGGTTGACCGGAGGTTGTATAGTGAAGGCTATGAATGTGAATGTTCGTCAGAGACCAGCTGCAATTTTTTAGGTCTTTCGTGAGTTTTCTTAGTTTATTTCTCTTATAGTTTCCTAAATTAGGCCACAGTGGCTCTCCTTTGCGTCTTGAACAATTAAATATTCTCATATTATGGCACCAAATCTGTATAGTTTGATATACAAACAGTATCGTTAAGTAAATCATAAGCAGAAAATATTCAGCCGGATTTGCACTTGTCAACCTATGTTACTCTGGACTGCTAACATAAACGCGCCAAACATGTCCAATGAGAGATAGTGAGTTCTCACGTACGGGAATATGAAGAATTCTGCCTTCCCGGTTCTGACGTCATGTAAGTTGGCAGATAATTATCAGCGTGGTTTAGGAGTGTCTTGCTGCAACCTTCAGAGCAGAAGAGTACATATCCGTCGGTTGGTGTCAGTCGCCGGTTCGTACAAAACGTTTATATCCATCTCGCAAACCATTCAAAATTCCATTCCAGATTATTCTATTCCAGACTGCTAAAAATATTCCAGTTTTCTGATTCACCTACATCAGTATTAATGAAAGAGTTCGTAGAAATGTGTCTAACGAACACTGTCTACCTTAGCAATTATATCTTTAATTTTCCAACTAAATTTACATATACAATTGAATATTTTTAGTATTTACTTAATATCTCCTATATGATTTGGCGATCACAGCCCCATCCTCAGCGAAAGCATTTATCACTTCTCAAAACTATCTGCTGTTGTAAGATTGTTACAATTGTTGAGTTATATAACACAAATCCTATAATTGCTACACAAATTACACGGAATGGAACGTTTCACAATAACTGTGTGTCTTATAGGAACATATATTTCGCAACACACACAACACATGCGTATTGAATCGCTTATAGGCGCATGCGCATCTCTGCTGAGCACCAAATAAAATCGTTCGATCTGCCCTTCCGTATGCAACTTCTCCATCTCTGAAGAATCACCAAAGATTTCGATATTGTATAAGTGTACAAAAACGTTTAAGATTATTTCCGTTTTCTTTTAAATCCAGCAATTTTTACGGTAAAGTCTGTAGTTATAAAGCACGGAAGAAAACGATTACGATACAATAACCGTTTCACTTTATTTTTCCAAATTACAACTAATTTTTATGTCACGGATTCTCCTTCTGTATCATCTTCATCCACTTTACCAGCTATTATAAAAATATTTTACACGGTATCGGACCTACAGGCTTCTGTTCTACAAGTTTTCATGTTTACAAGTTATTTTAATTGTTTGTTTTTCATGCTTTGTTGACTGTGCATCTTATTACAGTCTTGTCAATGACCAAATTGAAGCACAATTCTTTTTCTTACACTTGTTTATTCCAATTCTCTACATGTTTCAAGCAACCAAGTGCTCAACATCAGGAGAGTCAATTGTATCAATACGACCTCTGGTATATATCAGTGTATGTAGGTGACCGTGTGGTATGCAGGTTTAGATGGAACAGATTTACATCTAAACCTGCATACCACATGGTCACTTACATAGTGTGACACATATCAGAGGTCGTACTGATACGATTGACTCTCCTGATGATGAGCAGTTGGTTGATCGAAATATGTACAGAACTGGAATAAACAAATATACGAAAAAGGATTATGCGTCAAGTTGGTCATTTATTAAGAACGTTCTTTTAAGTTGCCACACTTTTTACGTTCAGCTACACGTTCAACCTGTCATCTTAATATTCGTATTTAAGACATTATACTTTACATAAGACGTTATCAGTTCATGTAACAACATCGATATCTCGACTTCAATAATTAGTATTGGCATTTGTAATTTTCACTTTCTTAATTATAGCATAGAGCCTGATGATGCCGTCTTCATTAGCCGAAACTTGTAGATGTAGCTAACTTCCAAACTTTTAACTATAGAACTGCGTTTAATGGAGGGGTGAGTTGTTCTATAGTATTCGTTAAAACAAAAGTTAATACTATATAAATAGCTTTGTTTTATTTTAGAGTAATGTAGTGAAATTTTTAACATTCAATACAAAACTGTTGCACCATGTTTTTATTCGTTACTTATTGCTCCGAAATGTTTCGGCCTCAGTTCTTGGCCATCTCCAAAGAGCTCCCTCAAGAAGGCCAAGAAATGAAGCCGAAAAATGTCGGAGCGGTAATTATTGAATAGAAACATTGCGAAACAAGTTGGTATTGAGTATTTTATATATATATATATATATATATATATATATATGCAGTGTATTTGCAAGGAAAATGTACAATATTATATAAAGTTGTGCAAGTTTAATTTTACCTTTTCGCCTTAAAGACAAAGGAAAGTGCAGTAATTTTTGCCGTAAAAATTCCAACCCGCTATAATTTGTCTCATACGAGAGTGTTTCTTCTTAATAAGCAGAATTTGTTACACCTTTGTACTTTGATAATTGGTTCAACGTTGCGTAAATTGTGCAGTTATAAAGGATACAGGAAGTTAATACACTTAATGTCTGTGATATGCCTCCAATCCATCCGATTAAACTACAAAATTAATATTAATAATAGTAATAATGACTATAAACATTGGCTCTGATAATAATTTAGATTCATTGTGCAAGTCTGGCTAATGAGTAGGAAGTGCGAATTGATTGGTCTGTGTGAAGCACGGTGCTACATGTACTGTTTTAAAAATTGAAATGCGTAGGCACAGAGTGAAAAATTATCACTGCCTTTTTATAACCCGAAATTCATTCGGATATTGTCAACGCTAAACGTAGTAATAAACGAGGAGTCCCCAATGAAGTGCCGTACAACAATTTGGAACATTCGTACTCTTAAAACGTTTCTTTGACGGTCGAACATTTATCATGTCATCTTGTCATCTTAGTGGCAATCCAAGTCTTATGATTTTACGATTAATATTAATAATTGTAGAACGAGATGCAACACAAAGCGGTCTATTTATTATTCTGCAACTTCACTCTACATGTTTCGGGTGTCAACCACACCGATCATCAGGAGTACACAAAACTGTAACTACAGCCTCCGGTACTGGTCATATTTTTGTGCAGCTACCCTCCCACCAACGTGGCAAAAGTAGGTTGGTCACGTTGGAGAGAGGGAGCACAAGATTTCTGTTCTTCCTAAAGTGAATATTTTCCCAGCCAAAGCTCGCAGATCGGATTGCTGGCGTCTTCACAATCTGTACTGTAGTTCAATTCCATATCGTCGGTCATTGCCTCTCCCCAACATTTCTTATCTTCGATAATCCGTCTCATCTCTGGATTCTCCTCCACGGCCACAAAGGCGGAGAAGAAAGTAACGGTTTTGGGACTTCTCTTCGAAGAGCGGTTTATAATAATGCAGATTTCTCCTCTATGGGCTGTTATTATACGAGGCTTATTCAGAAAGTAAGTACCGTTCCGCTGTAAAAGAAATCGAGTAAGGTTTCATACAAAGTTTTATTGTTATCATATTCTACATTCTTCAAACTATTTTTCCACATATTCACCGCCATTATTGATGCACTTATCGTAGTGGGGACAAGTTTTTGTATACCCTCCACATAGAATGCGGCCGCCTGCGATGTTAGCCACTACTGACAATGTTATAGAGTAGAGTATAATAGAGTAGAGTAGAGTCCTTGAAATCTGAGGAAAGTGCAGGGACAGATCAGAAATTGTGAAACGTCTGTCGTCACCCACTCTTTCGAAGACTTTACGCACCAAATCATCATTCACCAAAGATGGACGCCCACTTCGCGCCTCATCGTGCACGTTCTCTGGTCCTTCATTGAACATCCGAACCCACTTCCTAACCATGCCATCACTCATCGCATTGTCACCATACACTTGACAGATCAGCTTGCGAGCAGGATCAGGACGTTCCGTCTTGATCCTGCTCGCAAGCTGTCAACAAACCTCTATGACATAAACCATTGCTGTGTGTACAGTAAAAAACTCATGATGATGAACAGAGGAACTGTCCGAAACATGTAGAGTTTTATTCCAAAAATTAATTTGAGATATCAGTGCATCTAGTTGGTTTTAATAGAAGAATAATTATCTTTTGTTTCTGATATCTTCAATTTCACTGTTTCCTTAGCTGAAGACATACATGCGTACTGTATTCTGTCGTTAATTAGTTCTCAGTTTTGTACTCTGTACTTTTTAAATTTTACTCCCATCACGTTATTAAGTTTTAAAGGTTCGTTTTATTAGATAGGAGGGCTGAAGGGATTTGTATACATTTTTTTGTGTTATTTTTATTTCCTGTGTTGTTATGTGTGTTATTAAGTTTCAACACACGCATCCGTCTGCTCGACCATAACGTTTAAATGTAACGATTGCCAGTGAATAATTTTTTTATTGTATTCACTAACTTTAAGTCTATGGCTGCTGTTTTCAATCAAAGGATGTGGAAGTTTAAATGATGTTGCCTGTACACATTACGTAGTGTAAGATAAGTTAGGTCTGTTTTGTGCATCTGCATATTTGGGCTGTTGTGTATAAATTACGTTAGCGTTGATATTGGCAAGTTTTCTTTTCTGGAACATTCTTTCTCAAGTATTCATTTTATCTTCCCTTTAAAAAAAATTGCTTTCTAACCTCTGCTCCTTAGAATAATGTTACATTTAAAACGCTCCTCCAAACGTGTAAATTTTGCTTTAAACGTGTATAAATTGCCTTCCAGCGCTAGGAAAGAAACGCAGGATGCTTTTAGATGCTATAGGTAGCACCACTGAATATACAAGTCCAGAACACTTTGTCTTTCTGAGTTTAGGATTTTTCGTACAACATAATACGCTGCACATCCATGATTATAAGTGGCAGTAAGCAGTTTACGCAGCAAGAATCTACTTGCTAGAAACATGCAAAAGTGCGGGAAATTCAGAGGTTTGAGGCTCTCAGTGCGATGCTAATGAAAGCTGAAACCTTCTGGGATTTTACGCCTTTGTCGAGTGGTAAATAATTACTGTCGCTTGGTAATTATTTGCCAGCAGACACCTTAAGATCTCTCATAAGACGTGGTTCTTATATAATCTTGTTAATTGTTTAGTGTTGGATGGAGAAGCCAAACATTTAACGTACGCTTCAGCTCAGGTTGCAAGCCTTGAAAGGTAGAGCGATTCTGAACGGTGATTTAGCGCGGAAGAGGAAGAAGACCTGGTTCCGTCTAGCTTGGTCTGAGGAGACGGAATATACTTTCATATAGCATCAGTCACGTCATGCGGTTTGCATTCGGGCTTCGAAGTAGGGACGCTACTGATATAAAGGAGAAATAAAGGAAATTAATCGTGGAATTTGGTTGCTTATTATTGATCCTCTGACATTTCACTAGATTTGTTATCCTGATAAAGGAAATATAGTTCTGTGTTATTCAGACGACATCAGTATCAAACTATATTTTTGTTATGAAGCAAGTATTTTACTAAGATGTCTTGATGAAGAGATGAGTTTAATGTTATCCTGATCGTAGAATTATTTTACTGTGTTATTCAGATGAAACAAGTATTTACTACATTATCCAGATCCAGGAAGCGTTTTACTTTATTATCCTGAGGAAACAAATAGTTTAGTATGTTTTCATGATGAAGGAACTGTTTTTATAACGATATTATTCTGAGAAAGCATGAATTTTGCTACGTTATCCTGAAGAAGACAGTATTTTACACGTACTGTCACTGTGATTAGTCAGAATGAAGTTGGGGAGGTAGCTACGTAGCTGTTAGCCTAGGCCGTACGGTAGTTTCTGTACTTCAAGAGCTGATACGATATTAATTAGCCTGTGATTTAAAGCCTGTTGATGTTACTTCCACCAAGTAACTTTAACCAGCTACATGAGATGGAACTAATAATTATTTCAGACCAGTCAGAAGAAGGGCAAAGTCGACAGTTCTGCCGTCTGCTGCACTGAACGCTCTGCTTCTCAACAGAATATGAAATGCAGTGAAGCTGTGTATGTCACTCTTGTCGTGTCTGTAATTTGGTCCTATTTGTTACAGAGTTGGGATTTATTTTTCTTAATACTTTAGCGGACGAAGCAATGAAACTGCACCGTTGCTTGCAAGATATCGTATAGGTAAAAATCGTCCAAGAATATACAGAGCCGCCGGTCCCAGTGGCCACGCGGTCTAAGGCGTAGGTCTACGAACGCTGGCTGCTGATGTTGCGGGTTTGAATTCCGCCGGGGGCATGGATGTTTTTCTGTTGTGAGTGCTCTGTTTTTTTCAGGTAGAAGTCTCTGCGACGAGCTGATCACCCGTCCAGAGGAGTTGGACTGACTATGCTGCTTCGTTTTGTGTGATCTAGGAACCGCAAAGAATGGGAGCCCGTGGCTCGCGTTGGGCCGTAACGCCACATGAAAAAGAAATAAGCAACGCAAAGTAATCCCTGTACAGGTCCTGAAGGATCTAGGAGGTTAAGGCTCCCAGATTTCAAGATAGGCAGTACATTAAGGTGGTAAAGTTGTCAGTCCCACGCACCGGCTGCCTTCACTACCCAGAAAATATTCCTGGCACACATTTCTCTTAGAGGCTGGGTCGACACCATGGCCATAGTTCGGCTGGAAGGATTATGTCAATGGAAAATTTCTGTGATAACATAGGGAATCGAACCCGCAACCTTCCGGCGTGTAGCACATTGCCTCAACCAACTGCGTCATCGCGTGGCCAAGTGATTATTTTCCTTGTAAAACTTAAGACAGCGTATTGGAGGATATTTCAAAGGATTAATCTGCATACATGAATTGTGTTGACAGGATACAAAGCTGAATGACATCAAAAAGTCACATATCTGAACATAATCCCATCTTCCATTAGGATATCTTTAAGTTTAATCGCCCCGTCTATTCCAGTATATTTCATTCTTCATTGCTGTTCTTTCCTTCCTACGGCAACATGGCAGATCATGTCAAGCAGAAATACATCTGTCGTGTGTGGTAACATGTTGTAAATAGGGATACTTTCCCGTGTTCCTTCTATACGTTTAATGTTATATGTACCGTAAAATCGATTTATTGACGTCAGAAGTGTTTCCAGTAAAAGCTCGAGCGCTTGTATTCAATTTAAGGTAATTACTTAAAGAATAACCTTGACATCAACAGAGTAAATTTGACGTTGGATAATTATTTATACCGAAGAGTTTACTGTGTTACTACATGCTTCAAATTTATTCAGAGTTTTTAATACGTAATTTGGACGTTGATCCACTGAATATTCCTGTGTATAGGAATCTTTTAACCCCAGAAGTGACAGAGACGAATTGAGCTAATGAGTGGCGAGAAATTTGGAGAGGTTTTTTGTTGCCCGTATTAAAGAAACCCGTTTTTTTTTAAACTTAATTGTCTCTATTACTATTCTTTCAGATTAGCTATTCTCCATAGGGTGGTCATTAAGGGTTACGAGTTGCGTTAGTGTAACTGCTTCTGGGTTATTTTCATAACTATCTACGCCAACACATCGATTTTTATAAGTTTTGTTGTTGACGTTTTCAATTTGATCAGTTTACACGGGTCACGTTGCACTATGTGTCCGCTTGTCTGCATTAGTGATGTTCATAGGGATTTATTTCAGTTAATTACGAGACTGTAAGGGTTTTTTTTTAAATTAAAGTTGATCCGTAATAACTATCATGGCTGATTTAAATTGATATGTGTTTCAGATTCGTAGTATTTTTTTCCCACGAACACGGATCAAAATGTTCCTATTTCTCTTTCCCCGGTTCATCTGGGGAAAAAATTGCGTCACAAAGAGTAACATCCTGTAGGTGCAGGGCCTTTAGGTACAGGGGTGCTGATAAGTCCTTAGCCCGACCAGGAAGTAAACAAGCTAATATTTCTGTCAGAATGGCGTGAATTTCCTTCGGCGCCTTGTCTTGCAGGAAAAAAAGCTTGATGACAGCTCGCTTCTCGGCGTTGTTGAAATCGCACGCGTCCCTGACATGCTTCCGAACTTGTTTCCTTCCTGGTCGGGCTAAGGACTTACCAGCACCCCGGTACTTCAGTGACCTCAGATGCTGAGCGACAGACTCTTCCATCATAAAAGTTAAAAGTCTTAAACTTTTATGATGGAAGTGTGGGCGAATATTGTGTGAAATCATTTTGGGACCTACAAAAGTATGTTGTCAGGTAACTCCCTGACGATGGCGTCTTGGTGCCGAAAAGTGTATCAGTTTGCACTTGATATGAGGAGTGTTTTTGGTATATTTTGTTGTAATGTAATTAGTTCATTTGTTCGCTTTTTAAAAATATGAATTATTCTCCTATATATTTTCGCTATTATTAACCAGCTTCAGCTAGATTATAAACACAAAGGGATTCTAAGTTTTATGTGTGAATATGTCGCCGTCAGCTGTGCATAATAAATTACGTTGTAGAACAGTTGAAACATTATTCGATGTGTATAGAAGCTAAAATATCTGAGTTAACTTCTATTTATATATAATATGGAATAATGTTTTAACTATAAATCTTATTGTAGCACCGTGCATTTTCGTAGAATCACTTCAATTTATCAACCAACGAATGCGCATATAATTTGACATAAAACACTTTTAAAACACTTTAAAACACTTTAAAACACTCCGACGTGTTTCGATCTTGTCAGATCATCATCAGGGATCTTTGTTCCTTGCTAAAGTTATATTACGGTATTCACAATTCAATTTTTATTTGCAAAAGAGGTGTTGTGGCAGCATATCATGTTGTGTGGGAATGTGTTGTGTCGTACGACGTACACCTAGCCACTGCTCCACAACACATGTCGGAGTGTTTTAAAGTGTTTTAAAAGTGTTTTATGTGAAATTATATGTGGATTCGTTGGTTGATAAATTGAAATGTTTTAACTATTCGATATTGTATTTATTATACACAGTTGGCGAGATATTCTTACAACGAAATGGGAAGCCCTTTGTGTTCAGAATCTCTCTGAAGATGCTTAATGTTAGGCAAAACGTGTAGGAGGATATACTATATAACATTAAATATTATTTAATTCTATGAATGTTCACTTGTGTGGAATAAGATACAATTCAATATAATCTTTTTTTTTCTGCTGTCATTATGTGTGCTGTCAATATCTGGCGTAGAATTTTGTATCCAATATATCATAAACTAATTCTGTAATGTTAGAATGTTCTGTTTTTCTAGGCTCAGTGCAGTGCATCGAGTTTTAAAAAATTAAGTCCTACTTAAAACGTAATTCACACTTGCAGTGATGGTGTTCCTATTAAAAGCTTGCAGTGAAGCGGTGGACCAGTTTGCTTACCTTCAGGTTTTTTCTGTAATACCGTGCTTTGTTTTGAATCGTGGAGAAATTATACAGACCCTCGTGTGACAACATAGGCTAAGTGAAAATTGACGCTCGCATTGATATCGAATATATTCTGTAGATAGGTGAAGCTGTAAATAATTCGGCCATTGAGTAATTAATTGTCGCACGTGCTAAGCCGTTTCCGGAGTTTCTTATGGTGCACTGAGTTGAAATCTCTCCTAGCTGAAACGCTAGCCTAAATAGCATTGCTGCTAGCTGAAATTAAACTGTAAAGTATTCACTCTCATGGCGGTCTTCTAGCTTATTTACCGTAGCGCAAATTGTTAGGCCAAGGCCGGATTGGTAACAAAAGCATCTGCACCAAGAAGCAGGGTTGCTAGCAACTGTGTCGTTTGTGTTATGTTGTCTTCTAGCGGAAAATGTGCGCAATTATTATAAAATTAGTACACAGGAAATTACTTTTCTCTATATCTTTTGTGTTTGTGGATAGTAAGTAAGATTCGTGATTCGTACTCATCCAACAGTATTAGAATTCAGAGGAGTGGGCGGGCAAAGTAGCATGCATAGGAGAAATGAGAAATTTGTAAAACATTATGTCATTATAACCTCGAAAAAATAGATCACTTTGAGAAGTATGTATAGAAGAATTATTATTCTTCTATACATACTTCTCAAAGTGAATTATAAATCTTATGTTTATTGGATCGTGCATCATTGTGATAGTTGAAGAATAAAAGACCAACTTGATGTCACTTGTTATTTTATTTCACTTCTTATGTGCTCAACATGTTTCGGACATTAATATATCTATCATCAGGAGCTTGCGACTATCCTGTTGAATTATCACATTGGTCGTATTGTTCTTGGTTCGATGTGTGCTGGAGTTTCGGTGTGGTTGGGTTGGAGTGGTATCCGTGTTGCAGGCTGCAACACGGATACCACTCCAACCCAACCACACCGAAACTCCAGCACACATCGAACCAAGAACAATACGACCAATGTGATAATTCAACAGGATAGTCGCAC